>Ga0160495_100032_pt1 | contig 275187 bp, 242 predicted proteins | sample DID4MG_4_FD_108251 | JGI IMG/M metagenome (GOLD analysis project Ga0160495, IMG submission 108251) | Enriched soil microbial communities from UW Madison campus, WI, USA - DID2933_E24_FP4 MG | ecosystem: Environmental > Terrestrial > Soil > Unclassified | place: USA: Madison, Wisconsin... | reverse complement strand
TATAAAATATAAAATATAAAAAAAAAAAATAAAAACCAATTATTTTTTAAACCAAAAAAAATTAAAAAAAAAAAAAAAAAAAAAAAAAAAAGAATTTGAGAAATGCTTTTCAGTACTTATAGGAGTAGTCATGCAAAAAAATAGAAAAGAAAAATTAAGATGCACATGCTAAAATACTGTAATAATCCATGATAATCTGGTTAGATATTTGAATGCTTCCCGCTACTAAGACAAAAGCTTCAGAGAAATCTGGAGCTTTTTTTATTATATCAATTATGTTTACAAGTCTGACACTTGCATCGGCAGAAATCAGCTAAGTAATTTCATTATGAAATCCATTAAAGCTTTTTAAGAACGCGGTTTAGACAAATTTCTATCGTACATAATAATAGTTCCGGCAACGGCCACATTTAAACTTTTTTCTGATTTAAATTTGACTAAATGATGACATTTTTCCATTGCTTTTTTAGACAATCCATGATCTTCTGCTCCTAATAAATAAACGCATCTTCTTGGATGTTCAAAAGTTTCTAAATCGGAAGCTTTTTCAGCCAGTTCTACCCCAACCAGCCTTGCTCCTTTAGGTAAATTTTCGAAGAAAGCCTCAAAAGTTTCATAATGAAAATAAGGAATTGATTTTACTGCATCATGAGTATCGCAGGCTTGTTTCGCATATCGATTACCAATGGTAAATATAAATGTAGCGCCCATATTTTGAGCAGACCGCCATAAAACTCCCAAATTTTCAGGTGTTTTGCCATTTTGTATCCCTATACCAAAGTATTCATTTATAAAGTTATCATTCATAAGGGCAAAAATACAAACTGTAAGTACACAAATCAATTTTTATTAAAAACGAAAAAGAAATCTAGAAAAAATGCGCAATCCCAAAACGTTTAGGATTGCGCATTTTTTATGAGTTTTCTTTGGCAAGATTATTACCAAATTGTGATTCTGTCTTTCTGAGGCAGAAACATTTTATCTCCAGATTTTACATTAAACGCGTTGTAAAAAGGCGTCGTATTCATTAGAGGACCGTTAACTCGCCAATTTGGAGGCGAATGCGGATTATTGTTAATCCATAAACGCAGGAACTCGTCTTTCATTTTTACCCTCCATATTTTAGCTATAGAAATAAAGAAACGCTGATCTGGAGTAAAACCGTCAATTTTTGTATTTCCTTTTCCTTGTTCCGTCATTTTAAAAGCATCGTAAGCAACCGCAATTCCTGCAATATCAGCTGTATTTTCGCCAACTGTCATTGCGCCGTTTATATGCAGACCGTCTAAAACAGTATAGGTATTATACAAATTAATAACCTGCTGTATTCTTGACTTAAATTGAGCATAATCTTCTTTTGTCCACCAGTCTTTTAAGTTTCCATTCTTGTCGTATTGAGCCCCCTGATCGTCAAAAGTATGGGTTATTTCGTGGCCAATTACCATTCCGATACCGCCATAATTAAGTGCATCATCTGCATTATTATCAAAATACGGAGCTTGTAAAATACCGGCAGGAAAAACAATTTCATTTGCGGTAGGATTATTATACGCCGTAACGGTTGGAACTGTAGTAAACCATTCTGATTTATCGACTGGTTTATCCAGCTTTGCCAATTGAAATTGATATGCTGTCGAAGCTGCGGAAATCATATTCTCAAAATAAGTATTTCTGGCTATTTTTACATTACTGTAGTCTCTCCATTTATCCGGATATCCAATTTTCTTAGTAATGGCAAATAATTTTTCTTTAGCTTTTTGTTTGGTAACATTACTCATCCAATCCAGCTTGTCGATTCTTTTGGCATACGCTTTTTGCAGATTATTTACGAGAACCAGCATGCGTTTTTTGGCATCTTCAGAAAAATATTTCTTTGCATACAATTCGCCCAGTGCTTCGCCTAAATAATTATCAACAACATTAGCCATTTTTTCACCGCGTGATTTTTGAACTGCCTGACCAGAAAGCACTTTCGTATACTCAAATGAAGCATCTACAAAAGGCTTGCTTAAATCATCTGCATATCTTTCGAGTGAATTTGCTTTCAGATAAATTTTCCAATTATTAATAGGAATGGTTTTTAAAAGTTTATTCAGCGCATCATAATAAGCAGGCTGACCTACATTAATAGAATCTGTTTTTGCTCCTAAATTATTTAAGAAAGTATTCCAATCTATATTTGGGTGTTTTTTTACAAGATTTGTCACCGCCATTTTATTGTAATTTGCCTGTACATCACGAAGTTCAACTTTCGTTTTATGAGAAACCGCTAATTGTTTGTCAATATCGTAAACCAAATCAGCATTCTTTTTAGCTTCTTGGGCATTACTTCCCGTTAATTGAAACAATGCAGCAAGATATTTTTTGTACGATTGCTGTATAGCTACAGTTGAAGAATCTGATTTAAAATAATAATCTCTGTCTGGCAGACCAATACCCGTTTGATAGATTTGAGCAATATTCATACTGCTGTTTTTCTCATCTGGCGACACTCCAAAACCTATAATTGAAGAGTTGTTTACTTTTTCTTCATTAACTACAAAATTCATTAACGATGGTAAATCGGTGATTGCTTCAATTTTGGCAAGCAGAGGTTTAATAGGCGTATAACCCCGTTTATCGATAGTTATCGTATCCATACCTGATGCGTAAAAGTCTCCCACTTTTTGCGCTATACTTCCTTGATTATTACTTCTTTTCGAAATACTGTCTAATATTCCCTGCAGACGCATTCGTTGTGGAAAATTCATAAACATATAAGCGCCAACTCCGGCTTGAGAGGCAGGTATAGAAACAGAATCATACCATTTACCATTTACATATTTAAAAAAATCATCGCCAGGGCGCAATGTAGAATCTATTCCTGTAATGGCGACATTTTTTTTCCCTTCATGTTTTGAGCACGCCGTGAAGGCTAAGAATGCAATAATGAGTATTAATGTTTTTTTCATAGTCTAGATATTTCTATTAAAAATGAATAAAAATGTTTGAAAGAAGATGTTAAATATAGTTCATTTGTTCAGTAATTTTTAATTTCAATATAAAATTAAAATAATTTAAAAAACTCATATTACCTTATAAATCTGTCTCTTATTTTCATGAATGGTTTTTCGATCGCCACGTGAAGTATATACGCTCCCAAAAAAGAAGTTATTACACAAATTATCAGCATTACGTTATTATTTATTTCAAAATCTTTTAATAACTGATGAGTAGTATGGATTATCCCTTTATGGGTTAAATAAACTGAAAAAGAAAGCGCAGCTATAAACGTTGTGACTTTTGATTTTATGCTATACAAAAAACTTCCATGACTAACTGCTCCCAAAACCATACACCCAAATCCAACAGCAATTAGTGGAAATCCAAAAATAGATACATTATAAGTCCGTAAGTCTTCACATAAAAAATATGCCCCTGCCAAAATACACAAGCTTAACAAAATAAACTGATTGCCATATTTTGAAAGCTTCATCCATAAATTTGGTAAAAATTGATAAATTCCTGCAACAGAAACACCAACTAAAAGTCCGTCCAAACGATTGTAAGTAGGATAATAAATATACTTATACCAGTACATCCAGCCATCTTCTTCACCACTTTTTGGCAGATATAAATAATTAAAACTATACAATCTAATCGCAAAGCCAAACAAAAATAAGATTACTAAAAGCCAGATTGATTTAGAAAACAATTTTGAAGTCTGCAGAAATATTAAAATAATGGGCAAGAAAAGATAAAAATGTTCTTCTACGCATAGCGACCAGCAATGCGAAAATGTTCCGTAATTCTTTAAATCAAGATTAAGATTTTGGGTAAAAGTTAGAAACTTCCAAACTGGCGGCAGTGCTTCTTTTTCTCTGAAATAGGGAACGCAAAAATAAATTGCAACCGTTACTAAAAATGCAGGAACAATTCTAAAAAATCTTTTGATAAAAAAAACTTTAAATGAAATTAACTCCCCTTTTTTAATTTGAAAAAATAATTGAGAAGAAATTAAAAAACCACTTAATACAAAAAACAAATCAACTCCTGTCCAGCCAAATGAGGCCACTTCAGGAAGCCATTCAGGTTCTCCGCCGCTTACAATATAATAATGAAAAAAGAAAACTAAAGTAATAGCCAAAGCTCGTAAATGATCAAGCCCGTGTAGTTTTTGATGAACGTTAACCTCTAATTTCTCTGCCACTATGTGTTTGTAATTTTAAGTTTAATTTTTTCCGCTGAATTGCTAACAAACTTAGCACTTAACTTTACAATACACTAAAAAAACGGAATTGAAATTTAAAGTTTTTTTATTCGTCATTCAAAAACTTTTCAAAAGCAAAACCTCAAAGAATATTCTTTCAAAACAAAAAATATTCAATTTTATTAAAAGTTTTTTTGAATAAAAAAACACCTTGCTAATCTCATTTCTCACTCAAAATAACAAATTACAAATCAAATAAATACACAAACATTCACTCAATTTATTTACAATTGAAATGTTATTAAATCTTATATTTTATAAAATTTAAAGAAAGTTTTTTTGAAAAATCCTTTGCACATTCTAAAAATAGTTGCACTTTTGCACCCGCAATAACAAAGCAGGTCCGTTCGTCTATCGGTTAGGACGCCAGGTTTTCATCCTGGTAAGGGGGGTTCGATTCCCCCACGGACTACAAAAAAGCTTCAGAGAAATCTGAAGCTTTTTTATTTTAAATAATATTCATTTTCTTTTAAGTTTTGAATTCAAATTAAAAAAACATAGACCCAAACTTTCCTAAAGGCTATTTTTCTAAAACACAAACTATTTTTCTAAAAACAGACCTACAAACCCACTTAGTTTTCTTACATTTGCCCCGCAATGGTTTAACTGCAACTTTTCGAGGGCAGTTAACGAAGAGGGAATCAGGTGTAAATCCTGAGCAAGCCCGTTACTGTAAATTCCATGCAACATTTTGACTGATATGAAAACTCATTTTAGTTTTCAAAATCAAATCTTTTGCCACTGCATTTTATGCGGGAAGGCGGTTCAAAATGGGAATAAGTCAGGAGACCTGCCATTGTTGAGAAAATTCAGGCTTTCGCGGACCAAAGCTTTGAAACACTATCAAATTGATATTTGATTTTATTTTTTTCGTTTTAAAACTATTTTTTTACAAATAGACAATTTGCTATGCATATACGCAAAAGCATTTTAAGTCTGGTTGTAGTCAAGTTTATAATTAAAATAACGCAGAGATTAGTCGCAAGTAAGAACATTGCGCAAAATCTGCGGGATTTAAAAATCTGAATTTATCACAATTTAGAAATCATGTTTTTGGAAACTAAAGCCTCAGTTTTTCTGAGGCTTTTTTTTAATTATGCACTAACAACAAAACAGTCAGGTCTTTACAAAATACAAGCGTAAATTGTGAATATCTATTTGATGTTTTTCCAAATTTATTTTGCTGTAAAATCTATCTTTGGCATCCTTAAAAAATAGAAAAGATGAGCGCAATTTGGTACGAATGCAAAGTAAAATATAGAAAAACAGATGAAACTGGAGGCCAAAAAGTTTTAACAGAACCTTATTTGGTAGATGCTATATCTTATACAGAAGCCGAAAAAAGAATTAATGAAGAAATGGCGGCTTATATTAGTGAAGAATTTAAAATCACGAATATAAAAGTGGCAAATTATGCCGAAATACATCCGTTTGAAAATGCAGACAGATGGTTTAAATCAAAAGTTTCTTTGATTGCTTATGATGAAGAAAGCGGAAAAGAAAGAAAATCAAACATGTACATGCTGGTTCAGGCAAATGATGTAAGAGAAGCCTACGATAACACGATTCATGTTATGAAAAATACAATGGGAGAATATTCTATTCCTGCCATTTCTGAATCGCCAATTATGGATGTTTTCCCATATTTCAGCGGTGAAGAAGAAGAAACTGAAATGCTGGAAAGATTTAATGCCTTAAAAGCTTCAAAACCTGTAAAGGCAGATGAGGAAATAATAGATCACATGGAATTTGAAACCGCAACAGAGGAATAAACAAACAAAAGCTTCAGAGAAATCTGGAGCTTTTTTATTTTAAACCAAAAAATCAAAATTAATCCTATATTAGCTTTGCATTTTAACTGAAACAAAACCACTTACCTTTTAAACCAAAAGTTCAATGAACAAAAAAACACTAATTTTAATTGGGTTTATTTTACTGAAATTTGTTCTGCAATACGTTTTAATAAGTCCCGAATATGATTTACAGCGCGATGAATATTTGCATCTCGATCAGGCACATCATTTGGCTTGGGGTTATTTATCGGTTCCGCCGGTTACTTCATGGATTTCGTATATTATTTTACTTCTAGGGAATTCTGTTTTTTGGATAAAGTTCTTCCCTGCCCTTTTTGGCGTTTTAACTCTTTTAATTGTCTGGAAAACTATTGAAGCTTTAAAAGGAAATCTTTACGCTTTAATTTTAGGCTCGCTTTGTGTTCTGTTTTCGGCATTATTACGAATAAACATGTTATATCAGCCAAACTCGTTTGATGTTTTATGCTGGACGGCATTTTATTACATTCTAATACAATATACCATTTCCGAAAAACCAAAATGGCTTTATATAGGAGCCGTAGTTTTTGCTTTTGGTTTTTTAAACAAATACAACATTGTTTTCCTTTTAATCGGACTTTTACCGGCACTTATTCTGTCTAAACATAGAAAAATATTTACTGAGAAACATTTATATTTTGCCCTTATTTTGGGCTTAATCCTAATTTTACCAAACTTGTTATGGCAGTACAATAATCATTTTCCAATTGTACACCATATGAAAGAACTGGCCGAAACACAGCTTGTAAATGTAAACCGAGCCGATTTTTTAAAAGAACAAATTTTATTTTTTATTGGGTCTTTCTTTGTCATTCTTTCATCATTTTACGCTTTGTTATTCTACAAACCGTTCGAAAAATTCAAATTCTTTTTTGCATCAATTATCTTTACCATACTTGTCTTTTTATATTTTAAAGCAAAAGCTTATTATGCCATTGGTTTATATCCAATTTATATTGCTTTTGGTTCTGTTTTTCTTGCCGATATTTTACAAACCCGAAGAAAACGTTATTTAAAACCTGTTTTTATTGCACTTCCGCTGTTGTTTTTTATTCCAATGTATTTTATGGCTTTTCCCATTAAAAGTCCCGAAAAATTAGCCGCTCAAAAACTGGGAACACATCGCTGGGAAGACGGAAAAGAACATAATTTGTCGCAGGATTTTGCCGATATGCTGGGCTGGAAAGAACTTGCCCGAAAAACCGATTCGGTTTATGCATTGTTTCCAAAATCAGAAAACACATTAGTTTTGTGTGATAATTACGGACAAGCCGGAGCTATAAACTACTATACCAAAAAAGGAATTAAAGCTGTTTCTTTTAATGCTGATTATGTGAATTGGTTTAATTTGAATGTCTATTACAAAAATCTGATTCGGGTTAAAACATTTGAAGAAAACAGCAATGAATTTAAAGAAACAAGTCCGTTTTTTGAATCTGCATTTATAGCGGGACAAATCACAAATAAATATGCCAGAGAATACAAAACCACGATTTTTGTTTTTACAAATGCCCAAATCAACATCAATAAAAGGCTTAAACAGGAAATTGATGAAGAAAAAAATTACGCCGATTAAATGACTGATTTTACCAATATTGAATATTTAAAAACCGGAAATCCAAAACAGATTGTGGCTTATAAAATCTTAACTCAAAATAAGGTTTTAGAAACTCTATCTGAATTTGACCCTATTTTGGCCGGCACTATCCCAATTAATATTGATATCGAAAACAGTGATCTTGACATTATTTGCTATTGGAAAAACAAATCCGAGTTTGTTTCTAAAATTTCCTCGGCTTTTCAAAACAAAACCGATTTTAAAATTTGGGAAACTATTATCAACGAAAATGAATCTGTAGTTGCCAATTTTAGAATTGATGATTTTGAAATAGAGATTTTTGGACAAAACATTCCTTCGCAAAGTCAAAACGCTTACAAACACATGATTATTGAACACGAAATTCTGAAATTAAAAGGCGAAAGTTTTCGATTAGAAATCATAAAACTGAAACAAAATGGTTTAAAAACTGAGCCGGCTTTTGGAAAATTATTAGGTTTTAAAAACGATCCGTATCAGGAACTACTGAATTATGAAATATAACAAACTTTAAAACAAATAGTTACAAAACAAAAACACATTCACAAAAATATTTCACTAATTTCTTTGCATAACAGTATTTAGTGTGTATCTTTGCACCCGAAACATCGCGGGATAGAGCAGTAGGCAGCTCGTCGGGCTCATAACCCGAAGGTCACAGGTTCGAGTCCTGTTCCCGCTACTAAGACAAAGCTTCAGAGAAATCTGAAGCTTTTTTTGTATAAAATCAAGCACACGCCAAAAATGATCAATATTTGATTGATTTTCTTTGAGTTGATAAGATAAAAATCAATAATTTATTTAAAATTATATTATAATCGTAATTACAATGCTTAAAAAAAACAACCCCCAGATTTTATTTTTTATTCTTTTAAATTTATTTTTCACCCTAAATTCATTTTCTCAAAAAAGCATTTATGCCGGAATTGAAATTGGACGCAGAGCGATCAAAGTTTCTGTTATAGATGTAAACAACATTAGAAAAGCTGATTATAAAATTCTTTCTTTCTGGACTGAAAGAATTCCTTTTGCAGATCACATCGCTGCTAATAATGCACTTCCTCAGGAAGATATCAACAGAGCAAGTGTTATAGTTAGTGATCAATTAAAAAAAATAAGAGCTGAATATAAAATTCTTGAAGAAAACATTTTTATCGTCGCTGCTCCGGTTTTTCAATCAGCACGTAATATTGATGCATTAAAAAACAAAATTTCTTCTCTAACCAGCAAAGAACTTGATGTACTTGATGTTAGCGAAGAAGCAAAAACTCTTGTTAAAGGTGCTATTCCTCCAGTTGATTTTGCTAATGCTTTTCTTCTTGATATTGGTGCTCAAACTACTAAGGGCGGTTATATTGACGAACTTAAAGACAACAAATTAGAGTTTATACCATTAGAATTGGATTTTGGTACAATGACTCTTACTGATGCTGTTCAAAAAACGGTTTTAAATCCGTCTCAGGCAAATGACATGTCAACTTATCAGGAAAAATCATTTGATTTTAATTCGGTTTTGCGCAAGAAAGTAAAAGACTTATTGGATAAAAATCCGCTTTTATTGAAAAAAGACAAAATGTATTTATCAGGAGGAGCTGTATGGGCTTTTTCAACTTTATACTTTAATGAAAACGTAAAAGATCATTATATCGCTTTTACTTTGCAAGACGTTATTGATTACGATGCTGTTTTGAAGAACAATTTCGGTAAATTCACTGCACTTGCCAAAACCAATTCAGAAGCAGCAAGAGTTTTAAATACCTACGACCAAAAATATCTAATTTCTGCCAATAACATTCTTGTTTCATGCTTAGAAGGAATTCCAAATTTAGAAACTAAGAAAATATATTTTGTAAAAGAAGGACAGGTAACATGGTTAATCTCTTACATTGCAGATCGTTCTAAAAAAGTAAATACAAATTTCTAAAAAGAACGGCATTACATTTTAAAAAGCTCCAGAGAAATCTGGAGCTTTTTTTTTGTTTTTAACAATCAGAAAGTCATTTCTATTTTTCTCATCTTTGTTTTTAAAATTCAATTCGACAAACATGAAAAGATCTATTTTCTGTATTTTAATCTTATCCTCTCTATTCGCCTGCAATCATAAAAAAGAAAATACTCCTATTTATAATATTGAAACCGAAAACAAATATGAGATTAGCCAAGAAGATTCTATTATTACAATGAATCAGCTTGGCACTAATTACGATACTCTTATTAACAGAATTCGAAAAAAAGGAGATCGAGAAGCTTATATGGAGCTTTTTTATCATTTAATGGAATCTACCCGAGAAGAACAAACAGACAGTGTTATGGCACTTTCTAAAATAATGGCTCAGAAATATCATTACGAAACTGCCTATTTTGATTATTTTACTGCATTGTGCAAAAAACAAAACATTGAAGTTTATTATGAAGATTATATGTCTATCGATATTTCAAAAATGGACAAAACTTTGAAAAAAATGGCAGAAGACTGGCTTCAGCAAATGATTAAAAATAAAATAATTACAAAACAGCAGTACGATTCTATTCGAAAATAAAAAAAGAAATGCCTCTTAAAACTAAGAGGCATTTCTTTTTAAAAGCGATAATTACGAAGTTTTTTATCTAAAATTATTATTGTTTTTATATTTATAAATAAACTGGTTTGATTGTTTATCTCCCGGCAGATTATACTTCATTACAATTTCGTAATTTCCATATCGCATAAACTGGAAAGTATTGTTTATAAATCGTTGTGCGAGTGCTCCAACGCCGGCTTCTTCATTAACATATGAGTTAGCAATCTGATTATTCAAATCAACCCAGTCTTGTTTGTAAAGCAATGGCAAATTATACTTATAAGGGAAATTTGCTTTTGTCCAGGACTGATTCACATCATTTTCAAGACTGGTCATGTAATAAGCATTAAGCGGTATTGCTTTAGCAGGAATAACACCTAATTCATTAGTATCTCTATTAGTTATAGAGAAATTCCCATTTAAAGGATAATCTTTATACAAATAAGGATAAATATCTGTTGTATAATACTGATCGTTTAGTTTAGATTCTGCAAGTATTACAGGTTTATTATCACTGTACGTTACTCCTCGAAGCTCAACAATATCAAATGCTTCCTGACTTGAAATTGTATTAGCCAAGTAAATTACATCTGAATACAAGACTCCAAAGTTATAGTTTTGAGTACTTATTGAATTCATTTTTGAAGCAAAAGTTTTATACTTACTTGTAGCAAATGAATATGTTAAACGTTCGATACTTCCTTCAGCTTTAGACAAAGCATCGGCTTGGTTTTCTTTTATCTGTATATCATTTCCTTCATCACTGATTGTATTTGTTTTTGTGTTCGACGCATTAGTTTTAGATGAATTTTGCTTCAAATTACTAACAATCGAAAAATTATATTTCTTTTCCTGATCGATATTTGGCAGATTATAATATACTTCGTTTGAGCTCGTATCATAATTAAATGCTACAGGTTTTGAATTAGAAGTTCCGTCTTGATCCAATCTTACACTGGTTTCCCAATTTGAATCTTCAAACAAATAATCCTGACCACGTTTAAGCTGAATATATCCTTTAGGATATTCTTCTTCAAGGAAGTATTTTTGATCTACAATAGGATACGAATATTTAATATTTGTAAGCGGTATATGATTTGGTGCCCCACCCGTTGTAAATAATCTTTCTTCATATTCTGTGGCCACTTTACCATCTACTTTTATTGGCTGGAAAGAACCATTTACCATTTTTTGAAAACTTACCTCAACCTGAACTTTTAATTCTTTATTTGGAGGAAGAATATCTGTTGAAACAAAATTAACTCTGTCTTTCATAGTGCCCCATTCAAAAACTCCGGGAATTTCTTTTGTTCCGTCAAATACTTTAAACTTTTCTAATATTACTTTATAGGTAACATCGCCAGAATCTTCAGGGATTACAAAAGCTTCATTAACTTTCATTGAAAATGCAGCCTGAGGAACAGCAAAAACATCTACATCTGTAGAGCTTTGTTTTGGAGTTACATCTGTAATTAATTTAATACCTCCCAGCGGTAATGCACTTTCAAACTGGCATTCTTCTCCTATTTCAAACTTAAAGCGGAATTTTCCTTTTATTAAACCTCCTAATATATTCATATTTCCGGCCATGTAACCTCTCATCCAAACCGGATTTGGTAATTTTGCCTGTAATAAAACAGCTGCTCCGCCTGAAATAATAGGCACTTTTAATTTCAAGAAAGATAATTTGATTCTGATACCCATCTCTCCCTGCAGATAAGCATAAGACTGTCCGTTAGCATACCATCCGTTTATACCTACACGATCTCCTGTATTAGAACATCTTGCTTCCTGATAATCTTTAAGCATAATATCGAATCCCATTCCTGCCTGGAAACGAGCATAGAAAAGCAAGAAACTCAAATCTCCTGTATCAAATTCTAAACTTGCACCAAAGGCCAAACCTCCTCCGTTTGCCAATGCATTTTCGTCACGCATGTAGTCCAGTTCCTTTACATCTACTCCTAAAATCTGCGCAACCTGCGGTGGTGGCGGCGGACTTCCCGGAAGTACTGTTCCTGCCATAAAGTAGCTTGTCGTTTTTAAATACATACCAGCAACGCCAATTTTAATTCCGCATCTGTCATCCGGCGTTCCCATATACATATACCAGTCTTTTGGATCTTTGTGGAAAACTCCCCAAACTGCTCTTCCTCCCGGCCCTATTCCTGAAAGGAAATTCCCAGGTGTATTGATGTATACATCTGTTGTAGCATGCATCGATTTGTTTTCAAAATCAAATTCTATTGCTGCTGCCATTTTTATCCCTACTGCCGCTGATAAGTCTCCCGGAATTGCTTCTTTTGCTTCTGGAATATATTTACTGGCAAAAGAGCCTTTAAGATCATTTTCGGTTATTCCTAAAAAGCTTTTCTTCGCTGTAACATTTGAGGCTACTTTCCCCATTAAATCGCCAACATTTTTAAGCCCTGGTATTTTAGCCATAACATTGGCTTTTCCAAAAATCGCTAATCTGTTTATTCCTCCTTTTGAGTTAAACGCAATTTCGAATCCGGCTTCACCATCACAAATTGTTTCAGATCCTACGTGAAAATAAATTAAGGCTTTGATTCCTAAACTTATCTTTTCATCTGGTCTGTAACTCAATCCTGATGGAGAGAACTCGCCAATTGCGACATCCTCATTTCGACGCATTTTATAATATGCACCACCTCCAAAACCATTGATCATAAAAGGTGCAGGAGTTGGCGGCCATTTAACTGCCGCATCAAAATACCAGTATCTAAAGGTTGTACGACCAAATATAGCTTTTGCTTTTACATTGACAACGCCGGCAACATCGACTTCAAGATCTGCATTAAAACCATTTCCATACACTGGATCTTTTTCCATTAAGATAAGACCTCCTTTAATAGTCAATCCACTGAATTTACAGTCAATATTAATAGCCGATAAATCTAAACCATCGTATCGACAACGCTGTCTAAAACCGTCATCGTACATTTTTCCTTTTATCCCAATTCGTGCTGTGGCTCCCGCACCAACACTTTCCATCAGGTTAATTCCTAAGTCAAAATCGATTCGTGAATTATCTCCATTAATGGCAACATTTATATTTCCTATAGAAACCGGAAAATTACCAAAGGAAACCGTGCCTTTGTATCCCATATTTCGAACAGAAATAATAGGAGAAACGGTCTGCAATTGGAGATTCTCAAAAGTAATACCTTTAAAGTCTACTGTTTTCTTGCCTTCTACATCTTTATCATCTGTTGCTCCTTTATTGGTTCCAATGGTAATTGAACCGTTAAGATTTGCTTTTGGCAGGAAACGTCCGTTGACTAATTTTAATTCGACAGAACTGTTAGGCAACAATAAAGCTTTTGCTTTCCAGATATCAAAGGCTATGGAATCTTTTGTAATAACAACTAATTGCTGCTCTTCCATAGAAATGAATCCATTGTACTCTAAACCAAGTTTTTTTGCCTGCGGTTGTTTAGCAGTCGTACTCCCTGCTGCAGTATTTGTGTCTGTACTTGGTGTTGAAGCTGCAGCTGTATCTTTTTTCTCTGTTGGTGCTTTACTAATTGGTAAAAGAATCTGTCCTTTTAAATTTGCTTTTACAAAAGTGTTCGCAGCAATTGTAACATCGATATGGTCTAATGAATAAGCCCATGATTTCTCCTGACTGGTAATACCTCTGTCTAAAGGAAAAACATTGTCTGCATAAAAAGTTCCGGAAACTCCAAATTTATCAATGATAAGGTTTTGTGCTCCTACATGAAGTCTTTCTTTACTTGAAGCCGTATCTGTGGTTTGAAATTCCTTTGGCAGACCAACATCAAAAGTCTGAACAAATACACCTTTCCATGCTTCCTGACTTGGAACCAAAAGTGCATTTTTTGTATAGTATTCCGGAAAAACAACTACCGGATCATTTTTTAAATCACTTAAATCTAATACGGCATTATTGACCAAAAACTGAAAATTACCATCAAAATCTTTTCCGTTTCGCTTGTCTTTCAAAACAAACGGCTGCAGACTTACATTCACAAGAATGTCATTCCAGCCGCCAGCCGTAAAACTAAATTCTCCTCTAACTCTATTAGGTATTTGAACTGTTTTTCCGTTATAATATGTTTTAGGAACTGTTATCCTAGCTTCATCGACCGTTTTAGTTAATGGGTCAATTGGTAAAATTAAATTTCTCGAAAACTCGACAGCACCAGAAACTTTTATCTCTTTAAAACCATCACAATCAATTTTTACATAAGTCAAATCATTTACATCTCCAGTCTCCATGTTGAAACCTCCATATAAAGAAAGCTGCCACTTATTATCGCTAAACGGAATATCGACATTGCCCAATAATACCAATTTAGCTTCGCCCATAATACCTCCTTGATGCGATAATTTTACATTATCTGCACCAAAGAAAAGCTGCATAGGCTGTCCGTTTTTATCTTTCTGCGGAATATCGACCCTGCAAAAAACAGTTAGAGTCGTATATTCAGGCGTAAAAGTAGCTTTTGTAATACCAATTGAGTATTGAATATTATTTACCGTATTACGAATACCAACTGGCAGTTCTACTAAATCCTGATTTGAAAATTTATCTACCCAGCGGTCTGAAGCTTCAATCTTTTCTATAGAACCCGAAGCGGCACTTAATTCTTTTGGAGGAGCAATGTCCTGCCCATAAGAAAAAATAACCGAAAGCATGATAAGCAATGCCGCGAAATGTATTTTGTAATTTTTTTTCATAAGCAAATAATTCTGTTTTCTTGAAAAATAAAGCATACTAACTTCTTTTATATTTTATATCCTTATAGCAATATATTAGGACATTTTTGATCTTTAATTGTTCTTTAAAAATTTGAAATCAACCTCATCATCTTTAACATTTTTTACTGCCAGATTATGATAAAACGGAATTAATTTGATTTTTAATTCTTCTATTGCTTCCGCATCTGTTTTCTTATCTTTCATTATTTTAAAGAAATGCCCCAATTCCTCTTTATTAAAAATTGAGAGATTTTCATTTTGACTGATTTGATCTAAAGGTGTATTTGAAAGTATTGTAATCTCATTAAGCATCCATCGATGAACTAATAATGGCTGCAGTTTTTTATTTTTTCGATCTACGAGTTTTAGATAAGAATTATAACTTACTTTATCTGTTACATCTTTTTCATTAACACCATGCATTTTATGTTTATTGACTCTTCCTAAAGCCATAACATAATCATTTTCAAAACCTTCATCTTTACGAATCATTTCTTCTCTTAAACTTTTTGCTGTTTCTAGGAGATATTTATTGTATTTATCTAAGATGTCATTATTTAAATCATATGCTTTTAAATAATTCAGTGCTTTTTCTTTAAAACTTTCATCATCCGGAGTTAAAGTTGTAAGTGTAAGCAGATGCTGTAAATCATCTGCGTCTTCTTTAGGCATAGGGCGTAATGCCGACTGCATATCTTGAAGCTGTTTTATAATTTCGTCCCGCGTACCTTCGTAAGTTTTATCTTTATGATTTATTTTTAAAACAGGATTTAAAACTATCTCTTTTTCTTTTTTAGGTTCTTTTTTTGCCGGCATTTTAATTTTATCCAGTGAACAGGAATAATTTAAGGTTGCCGTTAAATCATTAAATTTCTGAGTATTTGTACTGCTTCTAAACATTGAAATTATGTTAAGACTAAAGTTGTGTCTTTCAAGCATTACATAGCTATTATTGAATTTAATTCCAAAAACAGAACTTGAATTCATATTACCTTGTGCATTATTATACAAAGCTCCCAGATTGGTATTCAGCTTGTCTTTGAATAATTTTTTAGAAGCTCCTATTGAGGCTCCCATTGACGAATTATTGTTTCTGCTTATCTGGTTATTCGTATAATTAAGCGAACTGTTTAAAGAAACTTTGGTCGCAAGAAAAGTTACTGTATGTGCCAAGTTATAATTTTGTACTGTACTTGCCTGTCCTTTTCGTATTACTCCGCCTTGTTCATTAGCCTGTCCCGCAATACTATAATTAAAGTTTAAATTCTGATTTCTTTTTTTTCCAAAAGCATAAGACATATTCACATTTGCATTTTGTGATAATTGTCTATAATCTAATGTATCTGCCTGAACAACATTTGGATTATTTATGAGTTCAAACTGATCTAATTTCTTATTCGTATAAGTCGAAAAATTAGAATAACTTCCTGTAATATTAAGTTGGTCTGTTACTCTATAATTCATATTGATAGAACCTACTACACGTTTTGTATCCTGCTTTTTGACTTTTTCTAAATCGTCTCTTTGAAATCCTAAACTAGTTGAAATCGTAATTTTATCTTGATAAAACGGACGTGCAAATCGCAATGCAATATTTTCTAAGTCATTGTTAAAATACAAAGCTCCAAGCGTATTATAATTGGGATCAATACGTTCGTAAGTTAATCCTACAGTACTTTTCTGAATATTATAATCGAAATTTACATTAAATGCATTCATAAAACTTGTACTTTCTTTGCTCGAAAATAATTTATCTCTAAATCCTCCGCCGGAAATGGTTTGACTTCTGATATCGTCTGTTAAAACAGATAGAGCATATTCTACATTTAAATTTAAATTTCTAACCAAAGAAGTACTAAAAATCAAACTGTTTACAAAATTTTCTTTTGGCGTAACTCCTTTATCATTAGTCATATTTAAGGAATTAATGTCATCTTTGGCATAAAACCCAATCCATCCTAATTTGTATTGTGCTTTTTCGAAACCTACTTTGGCTCCATAACCAAAACGCTGGTAAACCGGAACGCCGCCTAAAGCATTTTCTTCTGAAACTGCTTTAAGTAATTGCCCTCCCATTAAACTTACCTTAAACGGACTGTTTGGCGTAAGTTCTAATCCAACTCCTTTAAACGGATAACCGCTTAATGTATAAGGAGAAAATGTCATGCTAACATTTCCTATATATGCTTTTACCCATTTATATTTGGGCATAATACTTAATCTGTTAAAATCAAATGGGGCTGTGTAACCCAAATTATTTCCCTGATTGGTAATACTATAAGATACCGGAACACTAAAATTAAAAGCACTTACATTCAAATTTCCTGAAAACAGGTAAGTAAAAGGCTCACGAGAATTATCCATACTAGAAGTATAATACATCATATTAGCATTGATATTCCCTGTTACTTTAAAATTTGGTTTATAGAAATTCTCTAAATCTACGTCTTGTGCATATCCTTTCCTGCAAAAACAACAGGCAAAAACAATACATAACCAAAACAAGATTTTATTATTTTTTATCTTCATTTATTGGTTATTGTTTTTGAACTTTGATATCGCACAAAATGTAAGAACTTGTTCCGTTCTTTACCATTTCTTTTATTTTAATGGCACCTTTTCTGCCATCTTGTGTTTTAAATAAAATTATTCTTGGATACACAAACCCAAACTCCTGCGCTCCTCCAGCGGTATAACTTATGTTTAATGATTTTATAGGCGTGTCGTTTGCCATACTGTCAAATTGTGCTTCAGTAAAATTTAAGCCACAATTACACAAATTTTGAGAATTTACAAAAACGGTGCTTTGTGCATTTTTTAATGCCAAAAATCCATAACTATTCGCCTGATCCGGAGAGATAAATCTGTTGTATGTAAAATTGCTGTTTAACCCCTGAAATACAATATCTATTAAACTACTGTTTTGATCGTTAATTTCGTTAGCCTTATAAACTTCACGTGTTACGGTTGAGAACATTGCGCCAATATTATTACTGTTATGTGCCGAGTTAATTCCTAATTTAACATTCGTAAAGGTTCTCAGGTTTGTATCTGGCAAAACTGTAATTATAGATTTAAAAACCTGACTGGTTTTATCATTAAATGCCTCCAAAATAACTTCATGAGTACCTGCGCTGGTAAAAACAACTACTGGATTTTCTTCTGTTGAAACTGCTGGATTGCCACCTTCAAAACTCCATTTATAATTTGTAGCACTAACTGATTTGTTAGTAAAATTAATTGTTACCGGAGCCTCATAATCATCATCTTCAAACTTTGGTTCATAGGTAAACAAGCTTACTAGATATGGAGCAACTGTAATCGTTTTAGTCTGTTTTTCAGATTCGAAACCATTAGAAACCGTGAGAGTTATACTATGTTCTCCAGGCGTTGTAAAAACCACATTGGGCGGTGTTTTTCCAGTAAAAGAAGCCGGCGATCCCTCTTGAAATTCCCATTTAAATGTCAGCCCTTCTCCAATAGTAGAATTCTTTAAGATTACCTCAACAGGAGAATAATTGCTTTTCACGATTTCATGAGAAAACTCAATATTAATTCCGTCTTTTATTTCAACCGTTTTAGTGAATTCTCTACTCTCGCCATCTACATTTTTTGCTATTAATTTAATGGTGTAAGTTCCCTGCTTGTTGTATAAAATCTCTCCTGGATTTTTAGAGTTAGAAACAGACGGATTTCCTCCTTCAAATGTCCATTCATAAGTATCTGCACCCGTTATTTTATTATCAATTTTAATAATAACGGGTATAGATTCGTCCTGATCGACATACGAAGTTGTAAATTCACCTTCTATGGCTATAGCAGTTTCCTGATAACAAGAAGTAATAACAAGAAGTAAAAATAAGAGTAAAGTTTTTTTCATTCAGTTCATTTTAAAACACTGCAGTTGTTAGAAAACTGCAGTGTTTTTCTTTATTATAGAATCTTCTATTTCTTAAAAATTACAAGTAACGTTTGATGATCTTATCTGTTGAAAATGCCCATACAATATTATTTCTATAAGCTATACCTCTGATAGGTTGGTCATGCGTATAATCTAAAATCCATGTAATTCCACCATCTGTTGTTTTATAAATTGTATTTTCTAAAACTGCCCAACCTATTTTGGTATCTTTAAAAGTGAATTTTGTAAATTTTTCTCCCGTATAAACTTTAGTCCAAGTATCACCGCTATTTGCTGTTTTATATATGGTAGAGTTATTCAATAAGACGAAACCATTTGAGGCATCGGCAAAAGATATTTCTAAAACTGCAGCATTTGTTTCGTTTTGCAAATAGTGTTCTTTCCAACCATCTGTTTCATTATTTTTAAATAATATAAAAGGATATTTTATAGTAGTTACTGTTTTCCAACCGCCCGTCCAAATATGATTATTATCAATTTCAGCAGATCTAGTGATTGATCCGCTACTATACCCCTCATCATTCAAATGTGCATCATAAACTTGCGCAAAGTCAGCTCCATTAGAAGTTACATAAACATCTCCTCGTTGAGAAACTATAGTTCCTTTTTGCAAATTTTCATCAACATAAACACTATAAATCCCTGGAGATCCTGAATTAATTTCTTTCCAAACATAGGTATTTGGTGTTCCGTATCCTTTTCCTCCAACAGGTATTTTATTTAACCCGCCTCCGGACAATTGATAACCATAAAGAGTATAGCATAATCCCTCATCGTTTTTTGTTGCATAAAAGCCAGAATTATATTGACTACTTGCCCATAATGACCACGATATTCCTCCATCTAAAGTTCTATAGACCCCTTCAGAATTATCTTGACCTATCGAATAGTACATAACTTTATCACTAATTATTTGAGTACGGCCTATTTCTAAAGTGCTTTTTTTTGTATTCTCTATTGTAAACCAAGAATCAACGGCTGGTTTTGGCAAAATTCCAATATTACCATTGTAATCATTTTTTACCTCATTTAATATCTGTTTATCTGATATCGTTACTACTATTTTAGGCAGCACTTTTTCAGTTTTTGGTAAAACAAATTTAATTTCAGCAGCAGTAGAAGAAACGATAGTAGCATTAACCCCATCAAATGTAATTTTGATATCACTTACTTTATCTGAAAAATTCTCACCATTTATACTAATAGTTTCTCCGCTTTCTCCAGAATTTTTAGAATATGATGTTATTTTTGGCGTTTTTATCACTACAACTGGCGGCTCTGGTGTTGGAGTGGGACTATCTCCAGAATCTGAACTACAAGCGTTTAACACCAGTAAAAATTGCAATAATGCAATTGCTAAAATTTTGTTTTTCATTTCTTTTATCGATTTCTATAATTATTTTCCTGTATTGTATTTACTTCCTAAAGTATAGCCGTTACTAACCAAAACTCTCACAATATTCATTGCTGTAATATCTTGGCTCATTTTGTATCCAATTGGATTTCCTCTATTTTCGAAAGCTGCTTTGAATACTTTCCCGTTAAATGTAATCACTTCCTGATTTAATAATTTTTCATATCCTGAAAACATACCGCCTCGGGCAAACCATGTACCTATTAAATTATTATCAAGATCTAAAACTTCATATTTTAAATCTCCATTAGAAGAAGGTGAAGTCATTTTGATGTACCCAATTCTCTTGTCGTTTATATCTATATTTTGTGCTTTAATACTGTAAATGGTTCCAAAGTCATCAATTCCTAATTCGTAAGTATCTGCTATATTTTCTGCATTGTTTATTTCGCTTTGAACTCCTAAACGTTTTGCAGCTATACCCGCCGAAGGTCCGTTAATAAAATTTTCTACTGCTTCTTTATTCAAACCTTCTGCAGTAACTAAATTTCTATCTATAAGCTCATAAACTATACTTCTGTCGTAATTGAAGGCACTGAATTTTCTGCTTTTGTTCTTAAATTCAATTTCGTTTGATTTTCCTGTTGTTTCGTCCTTAATTTCTACCCACGGCAATACTAAAGATTCTTCGTTTTGAGCTTTTTTTTAGTTCTGCTATAATTGAGTAATTTTTATCTACACTGAAAATTGTAAAAATTGGCTTTTTGCCTTCTATAAAGCCTATTGTTTTATCGTATAGTTTTATTTCTCCTTTGTCAATTTTTACTTTTTGGGCAAAATTGTTAATGCCAATTAGCATTACTATTAGGGTTAAAAAATATTTTTTCATGCATAATTTTTTATTTTATTTTAATATTATTTCGCGTTCGCGAGCAAGGAACTCCAATTGATACACTTTTAATTTCCATAACTTTGCAGTCAATATTTCTTTTTCATGATTAATTACTCATAAATTTTTAAATATTATCATCTACTTCTTTTATATATTTTCGATAATATTTCAAAATATACAGTGGGAAAAAAGCCATAAAAATAGGTAGATATATAAAAGTAAATGCCTCCTTCATCTTAAAATAAAATAGCTCTAAAAGTATAATTATGCAGTAAAAAAATACTGGTATAAAAAAATGATATTTCTTAGAGTTCGTTTCATCAAAATAAATAGATAAAGAAGAAACAAATAACAGAGTATATGATGGCACAATATATACGAGCATTACGATTTCAAACATCAATGACCTAGACTCTCCACGAAAATTTAAATCTACGAAATACAAAAGCAATATTAAACCTATGAAATAATTAGACAACAGGTAAGATTTACTTCTATATGAAATGTAAATAATTGTCAGTAAAAAAATTATTTGTAAAATGTAACTTAGCATAATCTATTAATTTATTGTTATAACAAATGCTTCAAGATATTTTGAAAAACTTGGTAAAGATACAGCTCCACTCGATGAAGAAAACTGCCTAACCTTTAACCTCTCAGTTTTTGAAATTGTAATTCGTGAAGGAGGTATTCCCTGCTCTCCTAAATACTTAACCGTAAATTGTACTGCACTAATAGCCCTAGCTTCATAATCACTAAGAGCTTCATCTACAGCAGCTAAAACTTTACCATTTGCATAATATATAGGTACATATACAACTTTCTCATTTCGTCGTTTAGCAATTTCATAGTCTATAATTCCTTTCATTGAACATTTATTTCGAACAATAAAATTAATCATCTTATCAAAAACAGATAAATCAAGAAGCAAATTATTCAACTTGTATTTTGAAGCAATAAGCCAAGATAAATTCTGTACGTAGATATGGTACCAATCTGGTCTTAAATAAATTAGATCCGGATATCCGCCATCTGATTTAAAATGATCCCCAGTATAACCTTCTTCTCCGTACATTATAAAATTGCTTGAATCATTAGTAAGATACAAATCTTTTAAAGCTTCTTTTAAAGTTCTTCCTTTAAAAATATTCTTTTGCTTTATCGTATCATTCAAGAAACTCATTCCATCTCTTTGCATATAATAATTAAAGAATTTAATCCACGGCTTTATTTGACTTCCAAGTGTCGTTTCTGATTTTATCTGTTTCCAAGAATCTATATACTTTTTAATAGTAGCATCATCTGCCTCTTTTAAATTTTGATTCTCCTTCATATCCTTCGGTTTTAAATTTCCTATTCTTGTATGAGCATAGGTATCACCAAATCGATGCAATAATTCTCCTTGAGTTTGAATATCTGTAATCTGCGTATACAGAAATTTAATCGCTGTAAAAAATTCTTCAATTCCATGAAATCCTCCAGTTAATGAATGTATTTCTTGTTGTGGCCCTCCAGGATGTCCCCATGTGTCATTTAGCTCAAAATTCATAGGACTATGAATAGTTGTATCAGGGGCTTCTGTTGCTACTGCCAATTCTAATGCTTTCGCAGGGTCCATTCCTAGCATAAGAGAAACTAAATATACTGTAGAATAATGACCATCCGTTTCATATTCTGCTTTAGTATCTGATTGAAATAGATATAATTTAAATTTAGGATCATTTATTTGCTTCCAGTCATTATGCCAAATTTCCTGACCATTGTTATAATCCATTAAAAAATTAGTTTTTCTTTCATCACTTTTATTTGTGAATGGGTGCTCTAAACCTAAAATTCCATGTCCTAATTCGTGCCCCGCAATTGCAACATTGTCAGTATTAAATAAATATCCAAACTGTCCTCTTAACGGCATAAAACCTAAAATACTTAATTTATTTGAAGGAAGATCAGAATATATCAAATAATAAGCATCCTTTTTATACTCTTTTGATTGCTTTATTAAATTATTAATTGTTTGTTGTTCTGAAGTATAAGTTTCAAAAAAATCACTATCCTCAACTTCTATTTTTTTATCCGCATCTGCATAATCAACTTTAGCAGATCTAGTAATATTTAATTTTACACCAACTTTACTATAAATAGCAGTTAAATTTTTCTCAACATCAGAAGGAATCTGAGAATTATTATTCAAAGGCACTAAAACCAGATTTACCTCTTTTGGCGAAATATGTACCAGCATAAATGCTCCGATCACTTTCCATTTATCGTCTTGCTTTACTGTAGCTAAAATTTGTTCTTCGGCATAACTTAGATTTCCTTTAACTGTAAGAAAAAATACCTTATCATTTCTTGTAAAGTCAATTTTTGCTCCATTTTCCGTCTTAAAAACTATATCATCTAATTTAATGTTAGAATCTGTAAGATTTACTGTAGCAACAACTATATCTGAATCACCATTCAAAACTGCTTTATAAGGCAAAGCTTCATCTCCTAATTTTTTGTACAACTTTTGTACAGCCACTGGAGCCTCTTCAGGCATTACATCAAAAGCATATTTACCGCCATTTCCAGAGAAGGTAATCGAAATCCCTTTAGCAGTAATTGCTGTAGCTTGACCGCTTTTATCTACACCATCTGTATTTTCTGGTGATGGTTTTCCGCCTTCAGCCATCGCAACACCTTGATTGCTTCCGTTACCTTGGCTGTCTACAGTGTAAACTTTTGGAGGAACAATAACTTTCCCGTTCTCATCTACAACTCCGCTGTCTGTAATTACGGTGTCTTTTCCTCCCGGAATAGTGATCTGTTCACCATTTTCACCATTAACAACTATGTCGCCATTGGCATTTATGACGATATCTTTAATTACAAATGGAACTTTTTCTTCAATTTGACCGCCTTGACCTTCGCCAGTGAAATCTTCTACATCGGTAATATTTTTCCAATCTGCATTATAACTTGTCTCTACAACACCACTTATCAATTGATAATCGGTATTGATTACAATGTCTTTAAACTCAACTGCAATTTTAGTATCGGCTAAATAAGGCACAATTATATATCCTCTTCCAGAATAAGGACTGTTTTGTCCTTTCAACTCTAAAATTGTTACCGGGAAATCGCCAGCTCTAAATGTCTCGCTCTGAATTAAATTGGTAAGCGGCTTTTGGTTCTGAATATTGATTTGCGGCACAATACCACAATTGTATGCCGGAACTCCACTAGTTTCAGTTGGCGTTGTAAAGGTACTTGTATTGGAGTAGGTAAACGATTGAACGCCATCTTCGGCCGGATCACAGCTCGATCCAACTCTAAACTCATACGTAACTCCTGGTTCTAAATTGGTGATTAAACTCTGTCTGTTTAAACTATTTGACGAAAACCACTGCGCATTACGAACTCCCTGTTTTTTATATTGTACCTGATAACGCGTATGTTCTGGAACTCCTTCCCAAGTAATTTTTACACTTTTTGAGCTTTGAGATTCGCTTAACAAAAACGTTGGTGCAGCACATGAGGCTGTATATTTAAATGAGTATATCTCGCTGTAACCATCATTCTTAAAAACAGCATTTTCTGAAAGCCCTGTAGTCGAAATTGCTCTTACTCTCCATGCATAACGCAAACCCGGAGTAAGAATTGGCATGCTCAAATTATACAATAATGCTGTTCCAAACAACGTTTCTTCGTATAAAATTGGTGACATTTGAAATCCAATCTGAGGATCTAATGAAGGATCCAAAAGTTGTTTCAATTCGAATTTGTACGATACATTTGTTGCGTTTATCTGACGCGGTGTCCAGGTAAATAAAATATTAGGAAATTCTGTGGAAGCAATTTGTTCATTTTTTTGCGGTGTATTTAATATCGGAGGATCATTTAATATCAAATATAAACTGGCACAGCTTTTTTGAGATATTTTTTGATTGGTCACAAAATCATACATCTCAAAACAAAAATTATACATTCCTTCCGGCAAAGGATTGGCATATTGAGCCGGAGAAATTCCCTGTAGATTTTCTAACCTGAAAAGCGATGCAATATCAACATTTGTTAACGTTTGCAGTTCGCCTCCGTTTATATAAATCGGTCTTTGTTCCTGTGCATAATCAGAGGTTTGAATATTTAATCCGTTTCCTTGAATATACAGTTTTAAACGTACTCTTCGTTGCGATATCGAAATATCGGTTGGATTAATCAGCAATTGCATCTTAGTATCCATACTTGTCGCATAATCGGATATCTTGACGCTGTATGGACTATTAAAAACCGGCGTTAATTGAACTGGATATAATTGTGCATATCCAACTGCATTAAAAAACAGAAATAGAACAAAGAAATATATGTTATTGAAAAGGTTCTTCATTTTAATTGATGATAATTTTTTTAACCAATGTTTGTTGTCCCGTCTCTAATACGACTATGTAAACTCCAGATTGTAATGAAGTATTAAAATCTACTTCGTACTTTTTCTTTCCTGATTCCTGTTTTTGAATCATAGTATTTTGTCCTGAAGATGAGAACAGTCTTAAATTTATTGCACTGTTGTTTTCTAAATTTACAATTGCTTTAAAATTACCATTGCTAGGATTTGGTGTTAGAATAAAATCTATAATAAACTGCGATGTCGTTTCGGCATTTGGTAATGTACCGCGCTTTTCTACCATGATATTTTTGGTATAAACAGCATAACACTCTCCTTGTGTTTGCTTTAAACCAATTGAATACACTCCAGTTGCATCAAACTTTAATGTAACATACTTTTCTTTTTGTTCTACTACTTTTACTCCGTTTGGAATAACCCAATCTGTACTTTCTCCAAAAGGATTGCTTGTATTAACCAAAATTACCTCCTCGTCTAAGTAGGCTTGAGAACTCAGTAAAAACTCAGCGCTAATTGCCATCTGGCTTGTTTTTATTACAATTTCGTCTTCGCCAATACATCCTAAAGCTGTAGTTACTTTTACATGATATGTTCCTGCTTTTGATACATTGATTTTTGCTTCATTTGAAGTGAATCCGTTTGTAGATGTCCAACTGTATTTTGCCTGCGGATCTTTAATTGTAGCATCTAAATCCAGACTTTGATCAATACATAAAGTTCGGTCTGGACCAACATTAACAATAACTGGTTCTGGATCTTTTAAAACAAATCTCTTTTTGTAAACACAACAATCTGGACAAGTGATTGTAACTTCATAATTTCCAGCAGAAAGATTATTCAAATCTTTGGTAACTGCCCCTGTATTCCATAAATAAGAATACGGTAAATTACCACCAGTTACATTAAGTTCTATCGATCCGTCGTTTCCTTGATAACAGATAGGATTTTTAACTGTTTCTGTAGTTAATATTCCGTTAGGATCTCCCACAAAAATACTTCCCTGTACGATACATCCTTTTGCATCTGTTACCTTTACAAAATAGTTGTTTGTTGTAATATTTTTGATATCAAAAGTTGTTTCTCCGTTTGTCCATTCGTATGTATAAGGCATTGTTCCTCCTGTTACATGTGCTTCTGCCCAACCGTCATCACCAGTTGTACAGCCCACATCGAACTTCGTAAAGGTCAATTTCAACGGATCTGGTTGCGGAATATATTTCTCTACATCTACTTCTTTAACTAAAACATTATTTACGTAAGTTCCTAGTTTTATTCCGTTGGCATCTTCAATGTTTAAAGCGTAAGTTCCCTCTGAAAGATATTCGGCTGTATCACCTGTATTGTCCCAAAGAGCCCAAGTACCATTAGCTTGTTTTTTCTTCCAAGTATAGAAATAAGGCAGTCCGTTATTTTTTTCTGCACCAAGCTGAATACCTCCTGTTACATGCGCTTTTAGAATACCGTCTTGCGATTCATCTCTTTGATTATCCAAAGGGTTTGCATCGATTTCATTTCCAAATTCATTGCTTACATTACAAGAAATAGTGCGAATTACTTCAAAAGTAACTTCAAGCGGATCTGGATCATCTAATTCTATAACAGAATTTGCTACCGTACAGGTAGTTTTATACGTTGCTGGATTGTAATTAGCGTCACGAACTGTTAAACTATAGATTTCTTCTGGAACTCCATTTAAAGATATTGTATAAACACCATTGCTAAAACTTGTTGTTGTCGTAGTTTGTACTACTCCTTTACTATTTTTCCATTCAAACCAATAGGTATTGTCTGCAGCTATCGTTCCACCTCTTACTTCAACAACTATTTTCCCATTTGTTGCTTTATAGAAACTTGGATTTAAAACCTCAGTGTATTTAATTGAAAGAGGTGCATCAGGTCCATCAATAAAAACTTCGGCATAAGCCGTACAGCCTTTTTTATCTGTTGCTATTACCCAATAATTTCCTTTCTTTAAAATGGTATTCTGATCTATTTCCACCCCATTAGACCATTTATAATCGTAATCTCCGCTTCCTCCTTCTGCTATTGCAGTTGCCCATCCGTCATTACCTCCGTAGCAGAAAACATCTCCTTTTTCAATTTTTACAGATAATACAGGAGGTTGGTCCATGAATTGAATAGAATCTTTGGCAATCCAATTACCATTTGTATATGTGCCTAAAATAACATCATTTCTATCTTTGACATTAAGGGCATAATGTCCATATGAAAGGTTTGAGATTATAGAATCTTGTACAGCTAAATCTTTCCATGTCCCGTCATCTTGCTGTTTTTTCCAAGAGAAATGATACGCCAATCCGTTATTTACTATGGCCTCCAAAGGAGTTCCTCCTGTAACGTGAGCCATCAAAATTCCGTCCTGCGATTCGTCACGTTGATTGTCTTTTGGATTCACATCTGTCTTGTCTCCAAATTCATTTTTGGCATTACACGAAATAGTCTGAACAATTTTGAAAACTACTTTTAAAGGATCAGGTTCTGTCAATTTCATTTCAGATTCTACGACAGAACAATTGAATGTCTGACCAGTTGCTTCATTATAATTTGCGTCTTTAATCGTTAAAAAATAAGAGTCTGCTGGGACATTGTCCAAAGTGATGGTATAGATTCCGTTTACAACTGCTGCAGTTACATTTTGCAAAGTTCCAGCCAAATTTTTCCATTCGTAATTATATAATCTACCTTGATTTTTTGTTGGATCAAACTCTGTACCTCCTGTAATTTGTGCTACAAGTCTTCCATCACTTGCTCCCGAAAAAGTAGGTGTTTTTATTGTCGAATAATTAATCATTACCCGTTGAAGAGGTTCAGAAATTTTAACACTATCTTTTACAAAACAGCCTTTTACTCTATCAACAATATCAACATAATAAGTTCCTGCAACCAAATTTGTTATTTCGTCTCCCACCACAGCATTATGACCTGGCCCATACCAAGTGTAAGTGTAAGTGGATTTTCCATTCTTAATAGATGCTTTAGCCCAACCATTTGTACCTTCAAAACAAGAAACATTTGTTGAGTCAAATACAACTTCCATTGCATCAGGTTCATCAATAGTAATTTCAACTGCTATTGGAGTCTGCTCTGTTAATGTATAAGTTCCATGCGATATTCCATTGGCATCTTCTACATTTATAGAATAAGTTCCTTTAGGACGATCATTTATTATTGAATCATTTACTTTCAAATCTTCCCAAACATCCTTAGAAACCAACTTTTTCCAATGAAAAATATATGGCAGCCCGTTATCGAATACCTTTCCTCCTTTTACCAAAGCTACTAAACTACCATCTGATGCTAATTCATCCTTTTTATTTCCTTCATCACCAAGGTTTGCCGAATTACAAGAAATATTTTGTCTAACTTTTAGCTTTATTTCAATTGGTTCTGGATCATCTAAAACAGCAACATCTTTTAATGTTAATTCACAATTAAACTTATCTGTCACTTTCAATGTATATTTACCCTCAGGAATATTGCCTAGCGTAATTGTATAAATACCATCAAAAAAACTGCCTTTTGACTTACCTGCATCTATTAAATCACCTTTTTCATTTTTCCATTCATAATTATACTTATTGGCGTTAATTAGACTACCTCCTGTTATTGAGACTATAATAGTTCCATCTTGAGCTCCAAAAAAAGTAGGATCCTTACTAATAACATTACCTGACAATGACAACGGATTGGCAGGTTGATCAATTTCTACAGGTATTACTTTTGCTTTCTCATCAGGAGTTAAAGCCGTACATCCAAGAGTATCATTTTGATCCTTCAATTTTCTGACTCTTATATTATATGATGCCTTTACAAGGCTTCCCACAATTGTTTCATTTCCATTTGCGAAAGTAGTCCAAGACGTTCCTCCGTTTGTCGAATATTGATAAATACCATTATCAACACCTCCAGAAGCTTTAATATTAATGGTTCCATCGTTTCCTCCAAAACAATTAACGTCATTCCCTTTAGTAGCTGAAAAATCAACCGGGGTTGGCGAAGTTATGACAAACCCTCTTTGATGTTCTGGATCCATTACATAAGTATTTGCTCCAATCTTATTAGGTTCTTTATACCAGCCTAATAATTTTACGCTATATTTTCCTTTTGGGAAATCATATGGAATTTCATAGGTTAAATCATCACCATATATAATGGATTGTCCATCTGGAGTAGAATAATATACTTCTTGAAATTCTCCTGTTGTTGCATCATAGCTGTCCACTGAACATGTTAAAGTTTCCCCTGGAACTAGCTTAGAACTAAATTTCAATACTATTCTTCCGTCTGCTGTATTAAAACATCTTGTTTGGACTGGTGTAGCCAAATCAATATGCGGTGCTGATTTAGCATACAATAATTCAACAGTTGTACCATTAATATTTGCTCTTAAAGTGATTTTTTTACCAACAGCTTCAACAGGCAAAAAATCTTTGCACTTTATATTTAATGAATTTTTTTCTTGATAATCTATCGGCAAACTTCTCCATGTATCTACGTAAACCCATCTAATACCAACCCGAATTCGTGTTTGTTCTCCCTCGATATGATACATCCAATTGAAATATTCATTTCTTATACCATTAATTGCTGGTATTTTAATTGAACTTTCAGTACCAATAATATTATTATTTGTATCTGGATTTGTTAGATTAATAATTGGTCTAGATGTTATGGTAACTTCACCTGCAATTTGTCTATCACCAGCATCAATATTTTCAAATTCTGTAAAGTTGTAAACGCGCGTAAAGTCTCTTGTAACAATCGGATTACCCGAATTGTAATATGCGGAACAACTTGCATTACCTCTTCTATTTACAGTTCCAAAATGTAATTTAACAATTGGATCATTTTCATAGTAAATGATATTATCATAATTTATCGGCTGGTTTGTGTAATTCTGGCTATTATTAAGATACGTACCAAAATGATTCAATATTCTTGCATTTGTCTGAAATTCCGAAGAAATCCATTGTAATCCTCTAAAATTACCACAACTACCAGCTCCTCCACCTCCTACTTCACCAATAATAGATAGTTTATAATGAGCTTCACCAGACAAATTAACCTGCGCAAATCCAAACCCTGTAACCAATAAAATAACTAATAAGTAAAATTTCTTCATAGGCTTAATAAATAACCATTAATGTCTCAGCTTTTGCGGGACTATCGTTTTCTAGATTGGGAACCAAATGATATTCGTATTCCTTATTAATTTTTAAATTTTTGTCTTCTAATGTGAAAACAGTGCCGTTTAATTCCTTCCACAATGTTGGCGGCAATCCCTTTTCATTTTTATAAATGCTAAGGCCTAAAACCTTCGTTTTGTTTTTTGCATAATCCCAGGAAAGAACTATTTTTTTATTTTCTCTGTCTGCTGTTCCCTGCAAAAATGTAATTATTTTTACTGGTGTAAAATTCAGCACACTAACCGTTATAGTAGAATGGTCTAATGATGACCAAAGATTACTTTTATCCTTAGCCAGAATCGCATATTGATATGTCTTTTTATTTTCTACTCTATCATCTGTAAACTCCTGAATAGTGTCGTTTATTTGTTTTATTTCCAGCCATTTTTCCTGTCCTTTTTCTCTTCTCCTAAGACTGTGGCTTACAACATCTTCACTATAGCTTCGTATCCATTTTAAATGTACTTTTCCATCTTTGTTATCATAATCTTTAAAAATGGGCGCAGCCGGCGGAATTTTATCCGGCTTATCTAGTATCAGGACATCAGATGGATCAGATATATTAAATCGCATATCTTCAGCAGCTATTTTATAATAGACTTTGCTATTCGTCATTTTTAAACTCACACTGTCTTTATACTCAGTACCAACGTATGATTGATGATAAATATCTACAAAATCTTCATCTGGATTGTTTGCTTTTAATATTCGATATCCTCGCAAATCTTTTTCAATATTAGGTTTCCATTTTAACCTAACCGTTCCTAAGCTGTCAATTACTCCTTCTAACCCAACTGGTTTAGCCGGCGGGATAGAATCGACAGGTTGCACCAGCATACTCTGAGATGTTAACCTTTGATTATTTTTTCCAACTACAGAAATTGTAAAATAGTTAGATGGATATAAGTTCTCTTTAAAATTGAGTTTTCTTTCAGAAGGCGGAATAATTTTAGAAACAACCTTATAGGGTCCTTTATCATTATTTGCTAAATTAATTTCATATCCCTGAATAAAACCTTCTGATTCTTTTGGATAATCCCATTCGAGATTGACTTCATTTGAATTTATAATATTATAATCTACCAATCTTGCAGGAGTAACTATCGCAGCAAAACCTGTTGCTGTTATAGGTTTTGTAAATTCTCCTTTTTCTCCAAATGAAGTTATACCATATAATCTATAATGATACACTTTATCGTTTACGCTTAGTGTATCAACATAATACATATTTTTAGCTGGATGATCGTCTTTATCATTTAAATTAACAAGAGCTGTATTTGATATTGGAGTATAGTTGATTCCATCTGAAGATTTCTCAACCATATACGAAGTATAAATTCTTTTAAAAGTTTCATAATCCCATGAAAGCAGTACTCTTTTATCATCTGGAACTGCAATAAAATCAGTTGGTGCAGGAAGAACACTGTAATCTTTCAAGCCAATCATATAAGATGATTCTTTTACTTGTGGACTTTCAAAAACACGTATTTGATAGGCATATACTTCATTCTTTTTCACATCATTATCTACCAAACCCCATCCAGCTTTTACGGCTCCTTCAAAGCTCATATCTGCGGCATATAATGCAAATGTGTATCGCTGATCCAGTTCATCTGCCATATTTACTATTCTTGATAAATCTCCTCCTTTTGTTTCAGTTACTTCAAAACTTTCACCATAAATAGATTGTGCAATAATAGCTGCATTATTATCTTTTTGAACAAAATCCATCCAAGAATCTAATGGTTCCGGTATCAATGGATTTGGTGTAAGAAGTTTTTTTTCAGGCTTAGATAAAACATTCCCATCTCGCAAAATTGTAGATCGGGTAACAATAAAACCTTTTTTATTTGCCTTCTGCCATTCAAGCGGAGAATTAACAGCCCAGCGAATTAATATTTTATCTTTTTGTGCTCTTGCATTTACCATGACTGCAGCGCGTTTAGTCTGAGAATATGATATTGATATAAATAATAAAAAGAAAAAAAGAAACTTTTTTGGGGACATTAGGATGTAATTATTTCCATGTTAAAAAAAGCAAAAATAATATTTTATATAAACTATCAGTAATTATTTATATAATAATAAAAAAACTTACGAACCTGCAAGGCATAAGGGACGAGCTATTTTTAACAGGTAAGAAAAATTACTTATAAAATCACAATTATAAGAAAATTCAATCGATAAAAAAAGACGCAAAATTTGAAATTTTGCTTTAGTCAAAAAATAGAAAATTTGCCGTCTATTTTTTTATTTATTCAAGATATTATCGCTCATATTCATAAAAAAACCGTCCTTAAAAAAGAACGGTTTTTAGAATATTTTAAAATCTACAAATTATGCTCTAAACAAAGCATATTTGTTGTAGTTAAATAAAACCCTATCGTAAGGAACATAAAGTGAAACTATTTTTTCTGATGATTCATCGAATTTAATTCCGTTATGTTTTCTGAATAAATAAATTTCTTTTAAACAATTTGAAAGACTTTGATGAATTTCACTTGTAAATGTCGGCAGTTTTTTATCTCCAACCAATAAATCAATTTGATAATTAGAACTGCTTTTTGAAAGATTGTTCCCTATAATTCGAATAGTAAATGTGGTTTGTTTTCCGTATTGTTCACCTTGATATTGTAGTGTCATAATTTTAGCGTAAAAAGGTTAATATTTTGTTTTCAGCTTTTATTTAAAATTGAATCTAATTTTAAAGTTATAAAAAAAATTGACTGCTTTAAAACTTAGATCAAAATTATTGAAACAAAGTTAAATATTATTTTAAAGTTCAGATTAAATTAAAATTAAAAAAAGCCGTTGTAATACGGCTTTTTCGCAATTAACTAAATATATTTAATCAACTTGTTTCAACGAGTAAAATTCATTCATAAGCACGATTAATTTACGGTAATATTTTCATTTTTTATTTCTTCGTTTACATCTAACAAAAATGGATTCCCATTGTTGTCAAACATTATCATATTTAAAGAATCCAGAACAGCAAGATTTCTAGATACAGAACCTTTAAACTTATTATAAGAAAGATTCAATTCAGTTAAATTAGACAAACTTTCTAATTCTTTCGGAATTTCTCCTTCTAAATTATTATTGAACAAACTCAGGTTTTGCAAAACATTTAAATTCACAATCTCTGAACTTAAATTACCAGAAAGTTTATTACTGTTTAAAAGAAGTACTTTTAAACTTGAAATTCTATAAAGCGAATTGGGCAATGCTCCTTCTATTTCATTATCAGACAAACAAAGAACCTGTAATTGATTCAGCTTTCCTATTTCGCTTGATAATCCTCCTTTTAGATTGTTTTTATGCAAATCTACAACAACCAAATTTACCAGATCAAAAAAATCAACTGGTAATTCACCCTGCAGATTATTATTGGCCAGATTAAGGCCCGTCACTTTTCCATTTTCGGTATGAACTCCATACCAGGTTGAAACTGACAACGATAAATCCCATTTTATTTTCCACTGCGAACCATTTGTTGCGTGGTAAAATTTTATCAGCACATCTTTCTCTTTATCTGAAACAGTATCTGCAAAAATATTAAGAGAAAAAACAAATGCTAAAAAAAGTGTTGCAAAGCTTTTCATAACAGACTTGGGGAGACTATGTTTTTCTTTGTTCCAAAATTAGAGAATTACTAGACATAAAGCACTGTATGTCGATAAAGTGTTGATAAATAAAAAATCGTATTACTTTTCCTTCTTTTAAAATTTAATCGCCGTTATTCTTTTTTGATTAATTTTGAATTAACTAATTACAAAAACCTAATATTATGGATTTTAACTTTTACGCATTACTAACCGCTGCGGTGGTAACTTTACTTGTTGGTTTTGCCTGGTATCACCCAAAAGTCTTTGGAACAATCTGGATGAGAGAAAGTAATCTCACAGAAGATGAGCTCAAAAAAGGAAGCATGCTTAAAATTTTTGGCCTCACTTACATTTTTTCACTTATGATTACAATGACATTAATGTCGCTCACAATTCACCAGTCGGGCGCTGTTGGAATGGTTGGAGGACCTCCTTTAATTGCAAGTGCCAAACCATCATTTGCTGCTTTTATGGCTGATTACGGAAATGCCTATCGTACTTTTAAACACGGTGCTTTACACGGATTTATTTCAGGCCTGTTTTTTGCCCTGCCAATAATAGGAATCAATGGCTTGTTTGAAAGAAAATCATGGAAATACATTTTTATTCATACCGGATACTGGATTGTTACGCTTACATTAATGGGCGGCATAATCTGTGGATTTGCTTAAATTAAAAAATATGATACCCGTTTGAATTTTAATTTCAAACGGGTTTTTCTTAATAATAACTTAAAGAAATGCAGTTATTACAAATATTATCTAATTTTGAAGAAATTAGCTCAAACCTTTGAATACAACATATTCTTTTCAAATTTACAACAGCACTTCATTACTGCCTTCAGAATGGAATTTGCTGGCCTCAGACAACATTTTTTTAACGCGTGAATATCTGGAAGTACTTGAAAATTCTTGTCCGGTAAATATGATTTGTCATTTTATTGGCATTTTTGAAGAAACTAAACTTATAGGAATCGTTTTAACCCAATTTTTGTTTGCCGAAAAACTGGAATCTTTTGGCGAACGTGATCAGTGCTTAAAAACTTCTGTACGCAACTTTGCGCTTAAGAATTTTGCTTCCCATGTTTTATTTATTGGAAATAACATGCTTACGGGCCAGAATGCTTTTGCTTTTGATAAAAATGTAAAAGAACCAAAGGCTGTAAAAACGCTTCATAAAGCAATCAATCAGCTTAAAAAAGATTTAAAAGCAAGTGGCAAAAAAGTTCACATTACCAGTATAAAAGATTTTACTGCAAAAGAAATCGAACCGCTTCAGGCTGAATTTAAAAACAATTATACGTTTTCGACACAGCCCAATATGATTTTTAAAATCAAAGAAAACTGGAAATCAGAACAAGATTATATTGATGCTTTGTCAAAAAAATACCGCGATCAATACAAACGTGCCCGCAAAAAATCTGAAGGAATCGAGAAAAAGCAAATGTCATTATCTGATATTCGAAAATATGAAGATGTGATTTACGATTTATATTTTCATGTGGCTAAAAATGCGCCCTTCAATACTTTTTTTCTAGCCCGAAATCATTTCAGCTTTTTTAAAGAAATCATGAAAGAAGATTTTTTATTGTATGGTTATTTTTTAGACGAAAAATTAATCGGTTTTAATACCCTGATAAAAAACGGAGAGGTAATGGACACTTATTTTTTAGGATATGATGAAAGTATTCAACGCGAAAAAATGCTGTATTTAAACATGTTGTACGACATGATTGCCTATTCTATCAAAAAAGGTTTTAATGAAATTGTTTTTGCCAGAACTGCTCTTGAAATAAAAAGTTCTGTAGGTGCAAAACCTGTAAAAATGTATGGTTTAATCACGCACAGCAATGCTTTGATAAACCATAACATTTCCAGATTTTTTAATTATTTAGAACCCAAAACAGAATGGCAGGAACGAAATCCGTTTAAATAAAAAAATATGTCGCTGCGCTTAGAGCTATGTTTCTTGTAAATAATTTTTCGCTATAGATATTTTGCTCTTCCAGAGCTGAAAAGTTCCGTGAAAAGCAAAATATTTATAGAAAATATTTGATGAATAGGTCTTAAAGCTCCTGCGGAGACATATTCAACAACAAAATTTCTTCAATAAAAAAATCAAGATTATGGCACTGCCAATTTCATTTGCTTATGCAGAATATGGATTTCTAAAGAACTTTGTGCGCCGCAATATTCACCATCGATTTGAAAATGAACCGGATAATTTGTTTTTATTTCTGCTTTATCTGTCGAAATAATTACAATATCATCAGAATCAATTGGCATATTTCCGGTGATGATTTTTCCAATTAAAAGTAAATCTAAACTCTTTAAAATTACCAATTCAAACTTGCCATCATTGACCGCTCCGTTTGGGTTAATAATTACACCCGTTCCATATTTTTGCGAATTGGCAATTACAATCATTCTCGCTACATGCTGAACCGTTTTATTATTTGCCGTAATAGTTGCTGCAAATGGCTCTTCAGATTCTGTTAAGGTGGTAAAAGCCTGTAATGCATATCCCCAAAAACCTCTCACATCACTTTGTTCGTAGTTTTTTACCAAATTAGCATTCAACCCAAGATCACTTAAATGGATACTTTTTTTGCCATTTATACAAATCATATCCATTTCAACATAATGATGTAGAAAGGCTATTTTTAAGTTCTCTTCGATTCCGGCTGGCAGATTTAAATCTACCGAAAGTCCGTTTGCAGAACCAGCCGGCAGAATTCCAATAATTACATCTTGGTCTTCCATGGCTTCTGCCACCATTTTTATCGTTCCGTCGCCGCCCGCAACTATAATTCTTTCCGGTTTATAATGATTATAAAGGGCTTGTATTTCTCTTACATCATTTTTTCCATTAGTTTCATAAACTTCAAGATCAAAATGATTTGTTGCTGCAAATTCCTGAACCGACTCAACTAAATCTGATTTGTCAAGATCGCCCGAAATGGGATTTACAACGAATATGATGTTCTTTTTCAATTTTTTTATTTTTAAAAATCAATTAAAATAATTAATTTACAGTATTCTATAATATAAAAGTACGCAATTAATGAAACCAATTTTACAATTATATCGAGGTTATGCCAATGAAGAAGAATTAATTGTAATGGGGCATGTTTTTAAACGAACGTATAATTATGATTTCCAGAAGAAAAACTTAAAAAATGCACGTTCAATTATTAATCAGTTCAGGATAAAAACAATCCAAAATTTTGATGTTTATTTAAAATGCAATAATCAGGAAATCCATACCAAAACGCTGGACGATGGTTATTTTAAATTTTGTCTTCCGCTGGAAAATGAAACACATTTTGGATGGATGGATTATGAAGTAACGATTAAATACAATAACAAAATCATTACTTCAAAAGGAAGTTTTATACGTCCGCACAAAGGAAAACTCGGTATTATATCAGATATTGATGATACTTTTTTGATTTCGCATACGCGGAATATTTTTAAGAAAATGTATATTTTACTTTTTAAAAATGTAAATGACCGAAAAGTTTTTAAAGATGTTGTACCGTATTATCAGGCTCTAAGTCAGGCTGGACGAAGCAATAAAGAAGAAGAAAATGCTTTTTTTTATGTCTCGAGCAGCGAATGGAATTTGTACCGTTTTATTGTAGAATTTACTAAAATTCATCAGCTGCCTAAAGCGGTTATTTTATTGAAAGATATTAAACGCGGCATTACTGATTTCTTTATGAGCGGACGCGGTAATCACGATCATAAATTTGAAAAAATCAAACACGTTTTAGAGTTTTATCCTAATTTAAAATATGTTTTGCTGGGAGATGATTCGCAGCACGATCCTGTTTTATATGAAAGAATATGCAAAATATTTCCGGTTACAGTTATTGCAGTTTACATTAGACAAACCGGAAAAAGCAAAAAGAAGAAAGTAAAAAAAATCATGAAAAACCTTGAATCTTTAGATGTTTCGGTTTGTTATTTTAAAGAAAGCCGCGAAGCTATAGAGCATTCTAAATCTATTGGAATTATAAAGTTATAAGTTTTAGGTTTTGTGGCGCAAAAACTGAAACCTAAATACTTAAATAAAAAAACCTTTGTCAAAGTTTTAAACTTTAACAAAGGTTTAGAATATAACTTTCAGAAACTGAAAACTGTAACTGCGACTGAAAACTAATTAAGCATTAAAATTATCAATTTCTTCCTGAACGATTTCCCAGTCTGTAAGCAATTGTTCCAAATCTTCTTTCTTTTTATTGTAAGCAGTAAAAAAAGAAGCATCTTCGATATGTTTATCGTAATTGGTTTCAAGCATTTTATCGTCGTGCTGAATATCTTTTTCTAATTGTTGAATCTGGCTTTCGATTTTGCTTAATCGGTTTTGAAGCGCTTTTCCTTTTTTCTGATCTTCGTATGAAACCTTACTGGCTTCTTTTACCGGAGCTGCTGTTTTTACAACATCTTTTTTCTCTACTTCACGCATATTTTCAAGATTGCGCTGTTCCAGGAAAAAGTTGATATCCCCCAGATATTCTTTGATTTTCTGATCTTTAAATTCGTAAACAATATTTGACATTCCCTGAAGAAAATCCCTGTCGTGAGAAACTAATAACAGAGTTCCTCCAAATTTTTGAAGTGCAGCTTTCAGAACGTTTTTAGATTTAATATCTAAGTGATTCGTAGGCTCATCCATCAGCAGCACATTAATTGGCTGTAATAATAGTTTACAAAGTGCCAAACGGTTACGTTCTCCTCCAGAAAGTACTTTTACTTTTTTCTCTACATCATCTCCTCTAAAAAGAAAAGATCCTAACATATCACGAACTTTCATACGGTTGGTATCCGTTGCTGCGTCTTCCATGGTTTGCAGCAAAGTGATTTCTCCATCTAAATATTCAGCTTGATTTTGAGCAAAATATCCTAATTGTACATTATGACCTAATTTGATATTTCCTTCGTATTCAAATTCGTTTACTAATGCTTTAATGAAAGTCGATTTTCCTTGTCCGTTTTGACCCACAAAGGCAATTTTACTTCCTCTTTCAACCAGTAAACTAATATCTTTTAAAATGGTTTTGTCTCCGTAAGCTTTTGTAACATGTTCAGCTTCGATAACAACTTTTCCTGGTTCCTTTGAAACCGGGAAAGAAATATTCATAACCGAATTGTCGTCTTCATCGACTTCGATTCTTTCTACTTTATCCAGTTTTTTAATCAGCGATTGCGCCATCGAAGCTTTTGACGCTTTGGCACGGAATTTCTCGATTAATTTTTCTGTCTCTTCAATTTTTTTCTGCTGATTCTTTTGAGTTGCTAATTGTTTTTCGCGAATTTCATGACGCAATTCTAAATATTGAGAATATGGTTTATTGAAATCGTATGCTTTTCCTAATGAAATTTCGATTGTTCTGTTGGTAACGTTATCTAAGAACATTTTATCGTGCGAAACAATTACAACAACTCCCGGATAATTGCGAAGGAAGTTCTCTAACCAAATGATACTTTCGATATCTAAGTGGTTCGTTGGCTCATCCAGAAGCAGTACATCATTTGACTGTAATAATAATTTCGCCAATTCGATACGCATTCTCCATCCTCCAGAAAAGGTTTCGGTTTGATTATTAAAAACTTCTCTTTTAAAACCTAAACCTAAAAGAATTTTCTCTGTATCGCCCACATAATTGTAACCTCCCAAAAGATCAAAACGATGTGTATAGTCTGAAAGAGCTTCTATTATTTGTCCGTATTCTTCACTTTCATAATCGGTTCTGGTAACCAATTGATGATTGATTTCTTCTAACTTTTTTTCTACAATTTTAATTTCAGTAAAAGCTTCATATGCTTCTTCTAAGACAGTTCTTCCCTGTTCAAAATCAATATCCTGACGAAGGAAACCCATTTTGATATCTTTTTCCTGAGAAATTACTCCAGAGTCAGGTTTAAAATCTCCGGCCAGCATTTTTAACATTGTCGATTTACCAGCTCCGTTTTTCCCAACCAGACCTACGCGGTCGCCGGCACCTAAACGAAAAGTAACTTCTTCAAATAAATATGTTCCTCCAAAAGAAACGGAAAGATTGTGTATATTAAGCATAATTTATAACTATTGTTATCAGCAGTAAAGGTTGAAAAATCGTACCTTTGTTGAAATTTTTTGCAAATGTTAAAAAAAGGATCCAAACTAAATAGTATTTTAACAGGAAGTTGTCCAAAATGCCAAAAAGAGAGCATGTATTCAGACAAAAATCCACTCCACTTGACTAATGTTCTAAAAATGAACGAGAATTGCAGTCATTGCGGTTTCAAATACCAAATTGAACCTTCATTTTTTTATGGAGCTATGTATGTAAGCTACGCTTTGAATGTAGCGGTTGGAATTGCTGCGTTTATTGTTTCATTTGTATTTTTTGGTGCAAGTATCGAACAATCATTTATAGCAATTGTAATTACACTGATACTCTTGTTTCCTTTTGTTTTAAGGCTTTCGCGAAACTTATATATTAATATGTTTGTTTCTTACGATCCTAAGGCCGGTCAGGCATAAGAGATTTTAAATATCTTCTGTGAAAACGTTTAATATCAGCTTCGCGGTCTATAGGAATGCCGTTTTCAATATGTTCATATAACATTTTTGCCAGTGCCGGTCCAAGCATTACGCCACGTGTTCCTAATCCGTTAAGAACATGTAGTGATGTATAAGCTTCATGAGTTCCAATAATAGGTCTTCTGTCTGCAACAGTTGGCCTTACCCCTGCAAAATGTTTTATAATCTCAAAATCACAGGTTATAATCTCTTTTATACGAGCTAGAAGTTCCTGTTTTCCATCTTCAGTTGGAAGATCTGTTTTGTCATGCCAATTATAAGTCGCACCTACTTTAAACAAATTACCGCCTACAGGAAGAATAAAAACACTTGTATTTACAATAACGTCTAATTTTAATTCGGGTGCTTTTATTAAAAACAACTCACCTTTTGTTCCATCCAAAGGCAGATAATTAAAATAAGGATTTTTATGTAGTCCAAAACCTTCAGCAAATATGATATGACGGGCTTTAATATTTTTATACTGAATTCCTGAATCAAGCATTTCCAGAAAAGAGCTATGAAAAGATTCTTCAAGAAGTAAATCATTTTCTTTTAAATATTCTTTATAGCTTTCTAATAATTGTCCGGTTTTAACATAGCCTGTATGCAAAACTTCACCATAATCGTATGGAGAATCAATGCTTTGATATTTTTTAGTAATCAGTTTTGTAGACAAAAAAGGAGCTAAATTAATTTTATCCGAAGCTGCAAACCAATTATTTTGTTCTTCGATAGAAAAAAACTTTCTAAGAATAGGCAATTTAAAATTGAACTTTTCCTGAAGTTTATCTTCAACCTGATCATAAAACTGATTCATTAACACCAGATGCTCTTTTGCATTCCAAACTTCGCTGAAACGCTTTAAAATAACCGGATTATACAACCCTCCTGCAATTCTCGAAGAGTTTTGCGATTTGTCATCAATAACTAAAATGGATTTATTGTTCTTTAGGGCAATTTCTGCAAAGGAGATTCCGGCTAATCCAGATCCGACGATTAAATAGTCAAGCATTGGTAATATAGATAAAATAAAAAACTCTTACTGCAAAGGTAGCAAGAGTTTTTCGTTTAATTGTACAAATCGGGATTTAGTAATTCCACATATCTTCTTCAAAGTTTCGGATTTTTTCTTTCACTCTTTCAGATTCCAGCAATTGGCTTTGCGCGTTATCTTTAATATAATCTTTAATTTCACGATCTCCGTAAACATTTTCTTCTTTATATATAACAGCATTGAAACGTCTTGAGTTTAAGATTTGATCAAATGAAATGGGAAGTGCCGAATTTTTGTCGTTAAACGCTTTTGCTTCATGCAATACATCGCGAGCATTTGGGAAGAAAACCCAAAACAATTCTATGTAATCCTTTTCGTCGCTGTTCATTGTGTAAACATCCGGAGTTACAGGACAAATTCCTAATAATCGATATTTCAATTCACTTTGTCGTTTATCGAAATACCAGTATCCTTTAATTTTGTATTGAGAAACATCGGCAGAAGTAAGATCCTGCTTTAAAATATACTCAGCAGGAATTGTTCTTTTTGGTCCAACAGTTTCATCTACATAAGTAACGGCTTTCTTTTTACCAGCACCTGTAACGACTTTCTTTCTTACAACTCGAGATCTGTAATCATCCGGATATTGATTGATAAGTTCTCGTCCGGCATCTGTAGTATCAACACGAGATAAGGCCCCTTCTATATCCTTTAATGATTTTTTAGTATTGAAGTAACTGTTCGTATAAACTTCAGTTATTCTGCCATTTCTAATAGCTTTAGTTAAAACATCATACAATGACCGCCTCTCAGGTCCAATGTTGACCGTATCTACCGGAAAATATAAAGGGAAATTGATCTTTTCGTTTAAGTCAATAATTTCCCATACAGTTTTCGCCATTAAAACATCTCTATCGTCCACATATCCATAAGCCAAAGGCTTATCGTTATCAGAAATCTGTCGGGCGGCAGTCTTTTGCCCAATTTGGTCCACCTTTTTAGCATTTAATAAATTAGATTGTCCATTACATACAAATCCACTAATTAAAGCAAAACCAGCAATAAAAAAATTCCTTACTTTCATCATGATAAATATTATAAGAAAATTAAACGTTTAATTATATTTTATATTATTATTTTTCTTACATAAATCAAAATTACTAAAAATAATTTAAGATTCAGAATTCTTTTATTGTATTTATTAAATAATTTAATTTAAACCAAAAAAAAACTCTTACTACAAAGGTAGTAAGAGTTTTTAAATATTTTATTTTCAGATACTTAGTAATTCCACATGTCTTGTTCGAAGTTACGAATCTTCTCTTTTACTCTTTCAGATTCTAACAATTGATTTTGTGCATTGTCTTTCATATAATCACTAATTGCTCTGTCTCCGTAAAGATTTTCTTCTTTGTAGATTACCGCATTAAAACGTCTAGAGTTTAAAATTTGATCAAATGAAATTGGAAGTGCCGAGTTGTTGTCGTTAAACGCTTTTGCTTCATGTAACACATCACGTGCATTAGGGAAGAAAATCCAAAACAATTCGATATAATCCTTTTCGTCACTATTCATTGTATAAACGTCTGGAGTTACAGGACAAAGTCCAAGTAAACGGTACTTTAATTCACTTTGACGTTTGTCAAAATACCAGTATCCTTTGATTTTATATTGTGTAACGTCAGCAGAAGTAAGATCTTGTTTTAAGATGTATTCAGCAGGAACTGTTCTTGTTGGTCCAACTGTTTCATCTACATAAGTAACAACTTTCTTTTTACCAGTACCAGTAACTACTTTTTTCTTCACAACACGTGATTTGTAGTCATCTGGGTATTGGTTGATAAGTTCTCTACCAGCATCTGTTGTATCAATACGAGATAATGCACCCTGAATGTCTTTCATAGATTTTTTAGTATTGAAATAACTATCAGCATAAACCTCAGTTATTTTGCCTTTTGTAATGGCTTTCGTCAAAACGTCATAAAGAGAACGTCTGTCAGAACCAATATTAGCCGTATCTACTGGAAAATACATTGGAAAATTGATTTTTTCATTTAAATCAATAATCTCCCAAGTAGTTTTTCCCATCAAGATATCTCTATCATCAACATAACCGTAAGCTAGAGGCTTATCGTTATCTGAGATAAGCTGCGCAGGAGTTTTAAGTCCGATCTGAGCAGGAGTTTTTGCGTTAAGCAAATTAGATTGCGCATTAGAAGCAAAACCTCCAGCGATAGAAACAATAGCTATTAAAAAATTTCTTACTTTCATCGTGGTATCATTATAAGATATTGAACGTAGTTTAAACTACTTTATTATTGTATTTCGTAAATTACCGGAGCAGTTCTTGGTAATAAGTAACTTCCAGCTCCAACAAGTTTAGTTTTAATTTCAGAAATAGTAACTTGGTCTCCCTTACCAGCTCTAGCAAGAACTGATTTACATTGAGCATTCATTTTATTACCAGTAACAACAACTGTAGGCTGTCCGGCAATTTTCATATTGAATCCAACAACATCTAAACCAACTTCAAAATCAAAATCAAGCAATTTAGCACCAATAGTAGCAATTTCTAAGTTAGATTTAGGACCTTTAACAACTCCCATTTCTCCTCTAATTGTACCTGTTGGACCAGGAATACCTTTAATTCTGAATGTTTTCTTATCTGTTACTTTATCTCCGTTTGGCAATGTACCAGTTACAGAAATTGTAGCTTCAGTACCTTGTCCAGGGCTCATGTTATATTTTCCAGGTTTTCCTGCAGAAGATAATCCAGGAGCACTTGCAACAATTTTGTTTGCATCAACACCAGCGAATGATACAGAGATTGGGTTAACAACTCCTCTATATACTACATTCATTTTATCAGCAGAAATTGTAGCTGAATTTGGTCTTGGAACTACAACGTATTTTCCAGCGAATTTAAGTGGAATATTTTTACCATCCTCTAAGAATGTAAATTGTCCGTTGATATCTTGTTCTCCAACTCCACCAGCAGTTAAAGAGATAACAGCTTGTCCGTTAACAATTTGTCCAGGACCTTGGAAAGAAGTTGGTTTTGTGTTTTCGTCATAACGACCTAAAACTACTTTACCAGTAACTTTTTCTCCTTGGAAATAAGCATTTTTGTCTAAAACAACAATTGCTTGGTAGTTGCTGTAAGAAGCAGCGGCAACTGCAGCTTTTCCTAATGCACTGTTGTAAACATCAGCTTCAGTTTTCTTAACGTCATTTTGCCAAGCTGAAAGTTTAGCAGCAGATGCGATTGCAGGAAAACCTTTAAAGTGATATGCTAAGTATTTTTCTTTTATACCTTCTTTGTTTTTAACGTCAGATACATCAAATTTTTTCTCAACCTCAGAAATAATTCCAGCATATTTTTTATCTGTACCTAAAGCAGCTTTAATATCTGATTTATATTTCTCGATTTTAGCGATAATTTCATTACCTTTTTTAGTGTATCCGTCTCCTGTAAACCAGTCATCGATGTTATCACCTCTATCCATAGCTTCGTATGGCATTTTTCCAGTTTCTTTATCAACTTCAAATCCTTTAACAGCTTGAGTTTTTAAAGATCCGATATATTCGTAAAAATCTTTAGAGATTGCTTCAACTTTGTGAGCTGTTTCTGCAGCTTTAGTGAACTCACCTTTTGCTTCAGCAGCTTTTTGATCTAAAGATGTTAATAAACTTGCATTTGTTTCTGTTGAACTAGTATTTGCGCTTTCAAATTTTTCATTCATCAAACCAAAAGCAGAAATAACTTCTTTTGATACGTTCATTGCTAACATTGCGATGAAAACCAGATACATCAGGTTGATCATCTTCTGTCTAGGGGTTAATTTTCCTCCTGCCATTTTTTTCTAATTAGTTCTTTATTAATAAATTTAATATTTAGTTAAAAACTAATTATCCTTTGTTACTCATTGCAGAAAGCATACCACCGTAAACGCTGTTTAAAGAAGCGATGTTTGCAGTCATAGACGCCATTTGTTCTTTTAATTTAGCAGCATTTTCAGCAATTTCGCTGTTAGCTTGTGCATTTTTAGAAGCACTTTCTAATTGAACTTTATATAAACTGTTTAACGATTCCATTTGTGAAGCAGCTAAAGCCATTTCATCAGCATATTTCTTTTGTCCTGCGATTGAATCTACAGTTGGAGAAATTGCTTTTGCAGCTCCTTCGAAGTTTTTAATGCTGTTACCTAAACTTGCCATTAACTCACCGTCAACTTTAGCTTCTTTTAACATAGCATCTAATTTTTGAGATAATAAACCTTGGGCATCAGCTGTAGTCTCTGCTTTAACTTCTTTTTTTCTAGCTTGTCCGTTAGCTAATTCTGGGTAAACAAGAGTCCAATCTAACTCATCTTCAACTGGTTCAAAAGCTGATAACGCGAAGATTAATGCCTCAGTCAAAAGACCGATAGAAAGCATCACAGTTCCTGTCAATGGCCCAATCTCAAAGTGAGTAATTTTGAATAAAGCTCCAACGATTACCACTGCCGCTCCCATACCATAAGCGAAATTCATAACTTTTTTACTTAATAATGCCATAATAATTCTTTTTTAGGTTTTAATTTTAAATAGATTCGATTTGGTTTTTGTATATTGATTTAATTATACACTAATTATTATTTTCTTCCGCCTCCTGTTACTTGAGTTCCCATGTAATCTTGTACAGTTCTGAAACCAATGTAGCTTCTTGCAGAATCAGCATATTCGTGATCACGAGTACTTACTTGTAAGAAGTAAGCAACATCTTTCCAAGATCCGCCACGAACAACTTTTCTTTGGTTGTTTCCATCAATAACATTAGGGTTCATTGTAGAAACATACTCGTATGCATTTGGATTGTAAGCCGAATCTGTCCACTCTGAAACGTTTCCTGCCATGTTATATAATCCGTATCCATTTTGCTCGTAAGATTTAGCTTCAACAGTATATAAAGCTTCGTCAGCAGCGTAATCTCCTCTGTTTGGTTTGAAGTTTGCCATGAAACATCCTCTATCACTCTTAGTGTAAGGACCTCCCCAAGGGTATGTAGCAGACTCTAGACCACCTCTTGCAGCATACTCCCATTCTGCTTCAGTTGGAAGTCTGAATGCATTAACTAAATCACGTCCTTTTTTCTTAGACTTGATGTAGCTGTTTTTATTTAAAGTTCTCCAAGCACAAAATGCTTTAGCCTGTTTCCAAGTCACACCAACTACTGGATAATCTCCATAAGCTTTGTGCCAGAAATAATCATTGTGCATTGGCTCATTATATGAATAAGCGAAATCTTTAATCCAAACTGTTGTATCAGGATATACACTAACCTGCTCAGTTTTAACGAAGTCTTTTCTTTTTCCAACTTTAGCTTTTGCAGCAGCCTGAATATCCATCCAAGAATAACGGAATTTCAATTTATTTACATCAATTGTTCTTAAACCATTGTATGATTCTTCAATTGGTAAATACATAGAGTCCATTACTTCAGCATAATACTCATCTGGATAAGCTTTAGTATCTCTAATTAATTTTACTTTTTTGTTTAATTTTCTACCAGCATACGGATCATCTTTTGTTCCTACACTATAGTAGTTATCATACATATATTTATCATAAGCCGTCATTTTATCTGGCTCAGAATCATTAAATGCATAATCAGCAATACTACCGCCTTTTTTACCTTTGTCACCAGTACTTTTTTGACCAGTTTCATCAGCTAAAATAGCAAGACGTACTCTCATTGTAGAGTCTTTTACCCATTCTACAAATTGACGGTACTCACTATTAGTGATCTCAGTTTCGTCCATATAAAACGAACGAACTGTTACAGTTCTTGTTGGAGCATCTTCTACATTAGCTAAGTCACCATCCGATTTACCCATAATAAAAGATCCACCCGGAACCAAAGTCATTCCATACGGTTTTTCAGGATGCCATTTCCCTCCTGTAACACCAACTAATTCACCTTTGTCACCTGACTTACCACAGCCGATTACTAGTGTTAACATTGCTGCAAATGCAATAAACTTCTTCATATAAATTTGGATTATCTATTCATTATTAAAAGTCCGTAAACGTATTTATTATTTATCTAAAAAACAATACCTATTTGCGAAATTTATTTTACCGTTCAAAAATAATGTTAAATAAAATAAAAAAAAAATATTTCCTCGACAAACTGATTAAAAAAATCGACGTAAAACGTTAAATTTTATAATAAATACTACTTTTCTTACTAATTATTTTAACTTATTTTTCTAAAAATTAAAAAAATTAAGATTTCTTTCGAAATTTTCTTCTACAAAGCGTTTTTTCGCTGTGCTTTCCACCATCTTTCTGGCAATTCTTGGTTACAAGCGCTCAAATATTCGTCATAAGAACACGGTAATAACGTATTTCTTTTTAATTTATTGCTGCCGTTTGTTTCAAATGGAATTTCAATCCACCAGCGCTCTGTTTTGTCACTTTTGTAAAAAACAAGCTCTTCTTCTTCAAGAGGAACAATATATTTTAAATAGTTTGTTCTGCTTCCAAATGGATATTCTTTAGAACGATAATGATATCCTTCAATAAAATACCATATTATCTGAGCCATAATAGGAGATTCCGGTAATGTACTGTTATGATTAAATATCCCGAAAGATGAAACTTTATCACTTATTCCGGCATATCTTGCCAAAGCACAAATCTCTTTTCCGTTGAAACCATTTGGCTCAAAAGAGACCATATTTCCTGAAGCAGAAGACTTTACAGAATTCAAATCAATACTAACTAAGTCAGCATCTCTAAATACAGGTTCTGCCAGAGCAATATTATTTGAAATTTCACCTAAACGATATGCGTCAAAAAACAGCTTTTCAATTAAATCAATTTCTTCCTGAGAATTATAATAAGTCTGGTATCCTATATTACAGTAATTAAACAAGTTATTTGGCTCATTGATAATGATTTGAGTCAGATAAGAATTAGCAGAAACTGTCTCATTTTCTTTGCCAAAATCAAATTTATTATCTACGGCTACCATATTTACCATTTGCTCTAAATCATCATAGGCACGATACAAAGCGTAGGTTAAATCCTGAGAACCTCCCAGGACTATAGGAATGACTTTATTCTTAATTAAAGCCGCTACAACTTTCTTTACTGCAAAATAAGTATCCTCTACAGAATCACCTGCAAGAATATCTCCTAAGTCAGCAATCGATGCATCCCAGTTACCCGGAAACATACCGTAAAGCTTTTTACGTACAGCGGTAAGATTAACTTCATTTACTATATTAATATTGCGGCGGTCTTCAAGAACACCAACAATTGCAATATTAATTTTGTTTATATCCGGAAACTGATCCTGAGTATGCAAAACAATTTTGCTTCCCAGTTCTTGTGAAGACAATGAACTAATGAATTTTAAAATTCCGTCATTTAAAGGCTCTAGAAAATCAAATTCCATTGTTTATTTCTTTTTTGCTGGTGCTTTTTTAGCAGTAGTTTTTGTTGCTGTTGTTTTCTTTGCAGGAGCTTTTTTAGCCGCTGTTTTTTTAGCTGGTGCTTTAGCTTCAATCATTTCCTGAACCTGAGCAAGAGTTAATTTTGAAGCATCAACATCTTTACTTAACTCAATTTTAATTTTTCCTTTTAGGATTACAGAACGTCCCCAGCGCGCTTTCTCTACTACAATTCCTTCTTCTTCCCAGTTATGAATTACTTTATCAATATTTTTTTGAAGCTTATCTTCAATTAATTCTTCAACATCTGCCTGAGATAAATTATCAAAATTGTATTTTTTACTAACATTTACAAAAAGGCCATTCCATTTAATGAAAGGACCAAAACGCCCCACTCCTTTTTGAACCGCTTCTCCTTTATAAGTAGCAATCGGAGCATCAGCAAGTGCTTTTTCGTCAATTAATTCCTGAGCTCTTTCTTTAGAAACATTCAACGGATCTTCTCCTCTTGGCAATGAAATAAAAACACTTCCGTGACGAACATAAGGACCGTAACGACCATTATTTACTTCAACTTCTTCTCCTTTATAATCACCTAAACTTTTTGGAAGCAAGAATAAATTCAAAGCTTCTTCAAGTGTAATATTTCCAATATTTTGATCTGCCATTAAGCTGGCAAATTTTTTATCTTCGTCATCTGCTTCTCCAATTTGAGCCATTGGTCCAAATTTTCCTAAGCGAACAGAAACTTGTCTTCCGTCTGCATCTTTTCCTAAAATTCTTTCTCCGCTTTCACGTTCTGCATTTGCCTCAACTTCTTTCACATTTGGATGAAACTGATTGTAGAAATCCTGCATCATTTTTGCCCAGTCGATATTTCCTTCGGCGATTTCGTCAAAATCCTGCTCTACTTTTGCAGTGAAATTATAATCTAAGATGTTTCCGAAATTCTTCACTAAGAAGTCCGTAACAATTGTTCCGATATCTGTTGGAACTAATTTCCCTTTATCAGAACCTGTATTTTCTTTTAAACTTTTTTCACCTACTTTATTATTTTGCAAAGTAAGCTGTGTATAATTACGTTCTACGCCTTCAAGAGTTCCTTTTTCAACATAATTTCTGTTGATGATAGTCGAAATAGTCGGTGCATAAGTAGAAGGACGACCGATTCCAAGTTCCTCTAGTTTTTTAACCAAAGATGCCTCAGTATAACGCGCCGGCGGTCTTGAATATCGCTCTGTAGCTGTAATATAGTTATTCGCTAATTTTTCGTTTACTTTAAGAGCAGGAAGCATTCCTTCTTGTTCTTCTTCGTCGTCATCATGACCTTCTAAGTATACTTTTAAGAAACCTTCAAAAAGTAAAACTTCTCCAGAAGCTGTAAAAATTTCGCTGTGATTATCAGCTTCGATTTTTACGTTTGTTCTTTCTAATTGTGCATCGCTCATTTGAGATGCTAAAGTTCTTTTCCAGATCAAATCGTATAAACGAGCCTGATCACGGTCGATATTTACGGTATGACGCGACATATCAGTCGGACGAATTGCTTCGTGTGCTTCTTGCGCTCCTTTGTTTTTATTAGCAAAAACACGAGGTTTAGAATATTCTTTTCCGTAAGATTTGATGATTTCTGCTTCTGCAGCATTCATTGCTTCGCTAGAAAGATTTACCGAATCCGTTCTCATATAAGTAATAAGTCCGGCTTCGTACAAACGTTGTGCAAGCTGCATAGTGATTCCAACTGGCAAGTATAACTTTCTTGCTGCTTCCTGTTGCAACGTAGAAGTTGTAAAAGGTGCTGTTGGAGATTTTTTGGTAGGTTTAGTTTCTAAATCTGCTACCTTATATTTAGAACCGATATTTTGATTTAAGAAATCTTCGGCCTCTTTTTTAGTATTAAAGTTTTTTGGAAGTTTTGCTTTGAAAACTTTTCCGGCTTCGTTTACAAATTCTGCAACAATTGAATAGGTTGCAACTGCATTAAAATTCTGGATTTCGCGTTCTCTTTCTACAATTAAACGCACAGAAACAGATTGCACACGCCCAGCAGAAAGTCCGCCTTTGATTTTTCTCCATAAAACCGGAGATAATTCATAACCTACTAAACGGTCTAAAACTCTTCTTGCTTGTTGTGCGTTTACTAAATTATAATCAATTTCTCTTGGATTATCGATTGCTTTTAGAATCGCAGTTTTTGTAATCTCGTGAAAAACAATACGTTTTGTTTTTTTCGTATCTAGTTTTAATTCTTCCGCCAAGTGCCATGAAATAGCCTCTCCCTCGCGGTCCTCATCGCTTGCTAACCAAACCGTTTCGGCATTCTTAGATAGTGATTTTAGTTTCGTTACCAAGGCTTTTTTATCCGGAGAAACTTCATATTTAGGTTTAAAACCATTCTCTACATCTACTCCTATTTCCTTTGATGGTAAGTCGGCTATGTGACCATAACTTGACTCCACCTGAAAATCACTTCCGAGAAATTTCTCTATCGTTTTCGCCTTTGCAGGTGACTCCACTATTACTAAATTCTTTGCCATTGCTCTATTTTTCTGCAACAAAAGTATTTATTTTTTTTAAATATTAACCTTACGGATGCATTTTTGAAGTATTTTGATATTATGAAACTTAAAATTGCAGATTTATCTGTAATATTCTGTATTATATATATAGGTATAACTTTTACTTGAAAATGACCTTTTATTTCAGATTTTAGATTTCTGAATGTAGATTTTAGATTTTGTATTTATGAATGATTTAAATCCTGCTCCGTCTAAATCTACATTCAAAAATCTCAAATCATGTTCTTTCTAGCCCAGATTGAAGTGGAAAGCCCGGAGTAAAAAAATGCAAAAGTTTCTTGTTTTAAAAAAGCGACCAACGGAAGCTCTTTTTAAAACTTAGAAACTTTGCTTTTTTTATGTCCCGATAGCTATCGGGATGCACTGGAAAGCTGGAAATAGCTCCAAATAAGTGAAATGCAATTTGTAAAATGTAAAATGTATTTTGTAAAAGAATGTCTATCAACGATTCTCAAAACATTGTTAATTCTTTATCTGACATCTTGTCATATTAACCTCAATTACGCTATCTTTGCACTTTGAATTTTTACAATGGAAAAGATTATTGAAGAAAGCAAACAGGGCGAAAGTCTTGTTTTAGAGAATAAACCTGAGAATACTAAAAAACTCTTTATAGAAAGTTACGGCTGTGCGATGAATTTTTCGGACAGTGAAGTCGTAGCTTCCATTTTATCTGACGGCGGTTATAACACAACTTCGGTTTTAGAAGAAGCCGATTTGGTTTTGGTAAATACTTGCTCTATCCGTGACAAAGCGGAACAGACAATTCGTAAACGTCTTGAAAAATACAATGCAGTAAAACGCACGAATCCGAAAATGAAAGTGGGCGTTTTGGGCTGTATGGCCGAACGTTTGAAAAGTCAGTTTTTGGAAGAAGAAAAAATCGTTGACCTTGTTGTTGGTCCGGATGCTTATAAAGATCTTCCGAATTTATTGGCTGAAGTTGAAGAAGGCCGTGACGCTATCAATGTAATTTTATCGAAAGAGGAAACGTACGGAGATATTTCGCCTGTTCGTTTGATGAGTAACGGAATTACAGCTTTGGTTTCGATTACGCGTGGTTGCGATAATATGTGTACTTTCTGCGTTGTACCTTTTACACGCGGACGTGAGCGTAGCCGTGAACCTCAAAGTATTATGACTGAAATTCAAGATTTGTGGAATAAAGGTTATAAAGAAGTTACACTTCTTGGACAAAACGTTGACAGTTACCTTTGGTACGGAGGCGGTTTGAAAAAGGATTTCGTTAATGCTTCTGAAATGCAAAAAGCTACTGCGGTTGATTTTGATCAATTGCTTGAAATGGTTGCGGTTGGTTTTCCTAAAATGCGTATTCGATTTTCGACTTCAAATCCGCAGGATATGCACGAAAGCATTTTACATGTTATGGCGAAATATCCAAACATTTGTAAACATATTCACTTACCGGTTCAGTCTGGAAGTAACAGAATTTTAAAAGAAATGAATCGTCTGCATTCTCGTGAAGAATATATGGCTTTGATTGATAAAATCAGAGCAATTGTTCCAGATGCTTCGATTTCGCAAGATATGATTGCTGGTTTCCCTACAGAAACTGAAGAGGATCACCAAGATACTATGAGCTTAATGGAATATGTAAAATATAATTTCGGTTATATGTATTCGTATTCTGAACGTCCGGGAACGCTTGCAGGAAGAAAAATGAAAGATGATGTTGAGGAAGAAACCAAAGCAAGAAGATTACAAGAAATTGTCGATTTACAGCAAAAACACGCGTGGTTTAGAAGTGAGGAATTTGTCGGCAAAACTGTTGAAGTTTTAGTGGAAAAAGTTTCTAAGAAATCGAAAGATGAATTTTCTGGAAGAAACTCTCAAAGCATTACAGTTGTGTTTCCGAAAGAAAATTATAAAATTGGAGATTTCGTAAACGTAAAAATCACAAGCTGTACTAGTGGAACTTTAAAAGGTGAAGCTGTTGGGTTGAGTAGTATGAATTGATTTTTTTTTAGCCACAGATTAAAAGGATTAAAATGATTTTTTATATTCTTTTTCTTACTTTAAGTTTGTGTGAAAAAAAAATTATGCTACATTACAGAGAACAGGAAACCTATAAAATTATTGGCATTTGTATGGAAGTGCATAGAAATTTGGGCCCTGCCTTATTAGAAGTCGTTTACAAAGATGCTTTAGAAGTTGAATTTAAAGAAAATAATATTCCTTTTGAAAGAGAAAAGGAATACTCAATTGAATACAAAGGAAAAGTCTTAGCACATAAATTTTATGCTGATTTTATTATAAACGAGGACATTGTTTTAGAAGTAAAAGCCATAAAAGAATTTTCAAGCGAACATATTGCACAAATATTAAATTACATAAAGCTATCCGATTCAGAAGTTGGTTTACTTGTTAATTTTCAAACAAAATCTCTTCAATATAAAAGATATATTATTTAAATTTAAAAAAAATCTGTGCCAATCCTTTTAATCTGTGGCAAAAGAAAAAAATATAAGCCAAGTTTTAGGCTATAAACATATCCTGAAACAGACAAAACTTGAAACAAAATATACATGGAAACAGTTCAAGCAATAAAACAACGATTTGAGATTATTGGTAATGATCCGAAATTAAATCGTGCTATCGAAAAAGCCATTCAGGTTGCTCCAACTGATATTTCAGTAATGGTAACTGGGGAAAGTGGTGTTGGTAAAGAAAACATTCCAAGAATTATACATTCGCTTTCGCACAGAAAGCATGGTAAATATATTGCCGTAAACTGCGGTGCAATTCCGGAAGGAACTATTGACAGTGAACTTTTTGGACACGAAAAAGGCGCTTTTACAGGTGCAACAAGCACACGTGAAGGTTATTTTGAAGTGGCAGACGGCGGAACAATTTTCCTTGATGAAGTTGGGGAACTGCCTTTAACAACTCAAGTAAGATTATTGCGTGTTTTAGAAAACGGTGAATTTATAAAAGTAGGTTCGTCTCAGGTTCAAAAAACCAATGTAAGAATCGTTGCTGCAACAAATGTGAATTTGTTTAATGCAATCGAAAAAGGTAAATTCCGTGAAGATTTGTATTATCGTTTAAGTACGGTTGAAATTACGTTGCCGCCTTTACGCGAAAGAAATGATGATATTCATTTGTTATTTAGAAAATTTGTAGCCGATTTTGCTCATAAATACAAAATGCCTCCTTTAAGACTGGATGACGATGCTGTGCAGCTTTTACAAAAATTTAGATGGAGCGGAAATATTCGTCAGCTTCGAAATGTGGCTGAACAGATTTCGGTTTTAGAAACTAATCGCGATATTAGCTTAGCAACTTTAAAATCATATCTGCCAACAGAAGGAAGCAATCTGCCTTCTGTAATCAGTGACAGTAAAAAAGAAAGCGATTTCAGTACCGAAAGAGATATATTATATAAGGTACTTTTTGATATGAAAAGCGACCTAAATGATTTGAAAAAGCTGACCTTGGAATTGATGAAAAACGGTTCGTCTAAAGTTCAGGATATTAATCCAAATCTCATTCAGAAAATATACGGAAATCAGCAAAACGACAGTGAAATTGATTTTGAAGAAGAACCAAGAACCGCAGTTATGACACCGGCAGTTCGCGAAGAAAACTATCAAATTCCTGAAGACAATTATTTGTTCGCCGAAACTATTGAAGAAGAAGAAGTATTGCGTTTGGAACAAAAGGAAATCGAAATGATCAAAAAATCATTAGAAAAAAATAAAGGAAAACGAAAAGCTGCTGCCGATGAGTTAGGAATTTCAGAGAGAACTTTATATAGAAAAATTAAACAGTTCGATTTATAAATTCATGTAAAGAAGTTAAAACACAAAAATGTTTTAAACGAAATGAATATCTTTGACCCAAGCCTCTGCAAACTGGCAAAGCAATCCTAAAAACAAAATGAAACATTTAAAATATCTTTTACTATTATTAGTTGCGACCACTTTTAGCGGATGCGGCGTTTATAACTTTACAGGAACAGGAACAATTGATGCCAAAACATTTCAGGTTAACTTTTTTCATAACAATGCTGACTTAGTTGAACCGGGAATTGACAGAGATTTTACACTGGCATTGCAGGATTTGATCATGAATCAAACCAACTTAAACCTTGTAAGCAGCGGCGGAGAATTAGTTTATGAAGGTGAAATTGTTGATTACAGAATTACGCCAATGACAGCGACAGCAGATCAACAAGCGGCACAAAACCGTTTAACAATACGTATTAATGTAAGGTTTACAAATAAAAAGAAAGAAACTGACGATTTTGAAAAGCCTTTTGAGTTTTACTATGATTTCCCTGGAACAAGTCTTCCAACAGGAACGGTTTTAAACGAAGCTATTAAAACTATTTTTGAGAGAATCACTCAGGATATTTTTAATGAGTCACTGGCAAAATGGTAAAATATTTATTTCCTTATAAACAATAACAACAAACAGATTAAACAAACAATAATGAACGTTACTGATTATACCTACTTAATGAACAAACCCGATGCTATAACAGATAAGCATGCGGAAGCATTAGGAAGTGTTTTGAATGAATTTCCGTATTTTCAAAGTGCAAGAGCGCTTCGATTAAAAGGTCTCTACAGTCAAAACAGCTTTAAGTATAATTATGCCTTAAAAGTAACCGCTGCGCATACTGCAGATCGTTCGGTTTTATTTGATTTTATAACATCTGAAACTTTTACTTCTATTCAAAATGATTTTTATGATCAAAAATTAAAAGAGGTTTTAGAAATAAAGGTTTTTGACAGCGAAGTCGTTTCATTTGAGGAAGTTAAAAAAACTCCTGAAGTTCGTATTGATCCTATCGAACAATCTATTTTAAAATCAATAAAAGAAGCAACGACAGTAGTTTTTGAAGAACCTTCTAAAATTGAAGCAAAACCAGAACCTGTACTTGAAGAACCAATTTCTGCTCAAACAGAAGAAATACAGGAACAGCCAGCTGTTGTAACACCTAGTGAAGAAGAAATCCTTAGTTCGTTTAAAGAAATTAATGAAGTTGAAGAAAATACAGAAAATCAAATTATCGATGAACCTGTAGCAATTCTAAACGAAGAAGAAATATTTAATTCTTTTAAAGAAGTAACCGAAGTTGAACAAGAAACAACTGCCTCTACAGAAAATGTAATTGAAACTTCTACAGAACAAGAGACAATAACAAACACTTTTACAGAAGATATTCAAGAAAAACCTGTTGAAGGAATTATTGTTGAATCTGTTCTTACACCAAGTGAAGAAGAAATACTAAACACTTTTAAAGAAGTAACAGAAATCGAAGAAGAAGTAATTGAACCAATTTTAGAAGAGGAATCAATTGCTGCGCCAAGCGAAGAAGAAATATTAAATACATTTAAAGAAACGCCTGTAGAGAACACAGCTGATTTAAATATTGTAAGACCTGCTGCAAGAGCTACTTTTTTTGATGAATTTGTAGATGATGAGCTTCCGGAAGTTCGTATAGACCCGGCTGAAGAATCAGTTTTGGTTTCTATTAAAAAAGCTGCTAATGTTAGTTTTGAAGAACCTGTATTAACAGACGAAACAAAGACTGAAGAAATAACAAAAGCTGAAGAAACTAAAGAAACTGAAATTTCAGAAATAGAAATTCCTGAGAATGAAACTTCTGAAGTAGAAAGTCCTGAAATAGAAACACCTAAAACTGAAATTTCTGAAACGATAAAAGAAGCAGAGGAAAATTTAGAAATAGGAAAACCAATAGATTTTTCTGTCAGCGAAAAACATTCATTTCAGGAATGGCTTCAATTAGCAAGAGCAGAACCTATAGACCGTTCTGAAGATGCAAATGAAACTGGAAACAGTGAAAAAAAAACAATTGAACCAACTGAAATAGTTTCTGTTGAAGAGGAAAAGAAGAAAAAAGCGGAAATTATTGACAGATTTATAGAAACAAATCCTAAAATCTCTCCAATAAAACCAACAATGTCCACTCCTCCTATTCAATTTAATATAAATGAAGAGGAGAATTCATACCTTATGACAGAGACTTTAGCCCGTGTATATTTGGAACAAAAAAAATATACAAAAGCCATACAAGCATATGAAATATTAATTTTGAAATATCCAGAAAAAATTAGTTTCTTTGCAGACCGCATTTCGGATATAAAGATTTTACAACAAAATAACAATAACAATTAATACAATGAGCACATTTTCAATTTTCTTAGTTTTAATCACAATAGTTTGCTTTCTATTGATCGTAGTGATTATGGTACAAAACCCTAAAGGAGGAGGATTATCTTCTACTATCAGCGGAACTCAAATGTTAGGCGGGGTACAAAAAACAACTGACTTTTTAGATAAAAGTACCTGGACATTAGCTACTATTTTGATTGCTTTAATCCTTCTTTCAAGCTTAAGTTTTACTGGAGCTTTAGGAGATACAGGATCAAAAATTATTGAAAAAGGTGAAGCTCCGGCTGCAACTGCACCTGCTGTACCAGCTCAACAAACTCCTGCTCCGGCAGCACCTGCTACAAAATAATATTTTTGATATAATTCAGAAAATGCCAGCCTGTCAAAGCTGGCATTTTTTTTAAGAAAAAATGTCAGTTTATAGAGCATGGCACAATTTCTGAAAGTTTATAGAACATTAAAAAACGTATAACCTATAATAATATAAAATCATGGCTTTAAACATTAAACCGCTTTCAGACCGCGTACTTATTGAGCCTGTTGCAGCTGAAACTAAAACTGCGTCAGGGATTTTTATTCCAGATACTGCCAAAGAAAAACCACAAAAAGGAACTGTAGTTGCAGTAGGAAACGGATCTAAAGATCATACTATGACTGTAAAAGTTGGCGACACTGTTCTTTATGGTAAATATGCCGGAACAGAATTAAAATTAGAAGGCACTGATTATCTAATCATGCGCGAGGATGATATTTTAGCGATTATCTAAAAATATTGTATTTAAGTACGAAGCATAAAACTTCATTAACTTGAAACAAATCAAACTTTAAACAAAAATTAAAAAAATGGCAAAAGATATAAAATTTGATATTGAAGCACGTGACGGTTTAAAACGTGGTGTTGATGCATTAGCAAATGCTGTAAAAGTAACACTTGGACCAAAAGGTCGTAACGTAATTATTGGAAAATCATTTGGTGGACCAACAGTTACTAAAGATGGAGTTTCGGTTGCAAAAGAAATCGAATTAAAAGACTCATTAGAAAATATGGGGGCTCAAATGGTAAAAGAAGTAGCTTCTAAAACCAATGATTTAGCGGGTGACGGAACTACAACTGCTACAGTTTTAGCTCAGGCTATCGTAAAAGAAGGTCTTAAAAACGTTGCTGCGGGCGCAAACCCAATGGATTTAAAACGTGGTATCGATAAAGCTGTTGAAGCTATCGTTGCTGACTTAGCTTCTCAGGCTAAGGTTGTTGGGAGTGATTCTGACAAAATCAAACAAATCGCTTCTATCTCTGCAAATAATGACGAAGTTATTGGTGAGTTAATCGCTGATGCTTTCGCAAAAGTGGGTAAAGAAGGTGTTATTACTGTTGAAGAAGCAAAAGGAACAGATACTTTTGTTGACGTTGTTGAAGGAATGCAGTTTGACAGAGGATATCTTTCTCCTTATTTCGTAACAAACCCAGAGAAAATGGAAGTTGAATTAGACTCTCCATACATCTTATTATACGACAAAAAAGTTTCTTCTTTAAAAGAATTACTTCCTGTTTTAGAGCCGGTTGCACAATCAGGAAAACCATTATTAATTATTGCTGAAGATGTTGACGGAGAAGCGCTTTCTACATTGGTAGTAAACAAATTAAGAGGTGCTCTTAAAATTGCTGCTGTAAAAGCTCCAGGTTTTGGTGACAGAAGAAAAGCAATGTTAGAAGATATCGCAATCTTAACAGGAGGAACTGTAATCTCTGAAGAAAGAGGATATACTTTAGAAAACACAACTATCGAAATGTTAGGTAACTCAAAAAGAGTTTCTATCGATAAAGACAATACAACTATTGTAAGTGGTGCTGGTGAAGCAGATATCATCAAAAACCGTGTAAACCAAATCAAAGGTCAGATGGAAACTACAACATCTGATTACGATAAAGAAAAACTACAAGAGCGTTTGGCTAAATTAGCCGGAGGTGTTGCTGTTCTTTATGTTGGTGCTGCTTCTGAAGTAGAAATGAAAGAGAAAAAAGACAGAGTTGACGATGCTTTACACGCAACTCGCGCTGCTGTTGAAGAAGGAATTGTTGCCGGAGGTGGTGTTGCTTTATTAAGAGCAAAAGGTGCTTTAGCATCTCTTAAAGCTGACAATGCTGACGAAGCAACTGGAATCCAGATTGTATCTCGTGCAGTTGAATCTCCATTAAGAACTATCGTTGAAAACGCAGGTCTTGAAGGTTCTGTTGTTGTAGCTAAAGTTTCTGAAGGTTCAGGTGATTTTGGATACAATGCTAAAACTGACGAATATGTAGACATGCTTGTGGCTGGAATTATCGATCCTAAAAAAGTAACTCGTGTAGCTCTTGAAAACGCCGCATCTGTTTCTGGAATGATCTTAACTACAGAATGTGCACTAATCGATATTAAAGAAGAAAATGCCGGAGGCGGAATGCCAATGGGAGGCGGAATGCCGGGAATGATGTAATCGTTTCTTAACTTTCTTAAAACTTAAAAGCGCTGGATTTATCCGGCGCTTTTTTTTAGCCACGACTCGAGCGACAGCGAATAGGCGAAGCAATTAGTGGCTAATCTTTTATTTAACATTCTCTTTTTCTTTTAAAAATGGTTTAGTGCTAACTTTGTATTCTTTAAAATTACACAATGAGAAAATTCACTACTCACCTTTTACTTTTTACATTTTTACTCCTCACTCCATTTTTAAATGCCCAAAACAAAAAAGACAATTACGTCGTTTTAGTTTCTATGGATGGATTTCGCTGGGATTATGGCAAGCATTTCAATCTTCCAAATCTAAAACAGATTGAAAAAGAAGGTGTTCATGCAAAATCTATGAAACCTTCATACCCAAGTAAAACATTCCCAAATCATTATTCGATTGTAACGGGGCTTTATCCGGATCATCACGGAATCATTAATAATGTTTTTTACGATGCTTCGTTAAATCAGTCTTTTTCATTATCAAGCGATGCAAAAAATGATTCCCGTTTTTATGGAGGAAATCCAATTTGGAATTTAGCCGAACAACAAGGCGTAAAAACAGCTTCTTTCTTTTGGCCGGGTTCTGATATTGACAAAAGAAATCCAAGTTATTTCAAAAATTATAATGGTAAAATTCCGTATGAAGCCAGAATCGATACGGTTATAAAATGGCTGCAGCTTCCGGAAAAACAACGTCCGCATTTAGTGACTTTATATTTTGATGAACCAGACCATACCGGACATAATTTTGGGCCGCTTTCGCCTGAAAACAAAAAAATGGTCATTAAAATGGATTCTATTATGGGCGAAATTTCAAGAAAATTAGAACAACTGCCTATAGGAAAACAAATCAATTTAATTATTGTTTCAGATCACGGAATGGCCGATATAAGCAACGATAAAAAAGTGGCTGTTCTTGATTACTTAAAACCAGAATGGCTGGGTTACAAAGATGTAGTAAACCCAATTATGAGTCTGCAGGCAAAAGCCGGTTATCAGGATTCTATTGCTAACGCGTTGAAGAGAGTACCGCATATTAAATTCTGGAAATCATCAGAAGTTCCAAAACGATTACATTACGGAACCAATCCCCGTGTACACGATTTTGTAATTGAAGCACAAAAAGGATGGAGTTTGGTAAGCAAAGAAAGCACGCATATAAAAGGCGGCACACACGGTTATGATAATGACGAAAAAGATATGCACGCTATTTTTTACGCAAAAGGACCTGCTTTTAAAATCAATAAAAAAGTAAAAACATTCCAAAACGTTTCTGTTTACCCTTTAATTGCCCATATTTTAGGTTTACAAACCGGAGAGATTGATGGTAAGCTGAGTGATGTTGATGCAATGTTGAAATAATGTGCTAATTTGAGAATTTGTCTATTAGATAGTTTTATTCATTACATAAAAATCAATTGTCTCCTGTTTTAGCTGGAAATTGACTGATTGAATCCCAAGAGGGCTTTAGCCAAACTTTATAGTTCGGCTAAAGCCCTTTCTTCATCATTTATTTTGTTCCTCCAGATAAATATGGAGACAATTCAACAAAATTTCTAATTATCAAATTGACATATTCTCTAATTAAAATTAGTTCCAACAGAAACTTCTTTCCATTGTCCTAATTCACTTTGAACACTTGCTATTTTTTGGTTTGCCATATTAAAGGCATCTTCACCTAAAAACAAATGAAGCGGTGGATTTTGATCCTGACTTACTTTAATTAAAGCTTCGGCTAATTTTATAGGATCTCCTGGCTGATTTCCGTTGATTCCTTCCTTGTGTGCGTTTTCAGATTGTCTTACTTCTTTGTATTCCGCAATTGGAGTTTCCGGCAGTAATAAAGAACTATCTTTTAAGAAATCTGTTCTAAAATAACCCGGATATACAATCGTTGCATGAACACCAAAAGGTTTTATTTCTGCTGCTAAAGACTCTGTTAAACCGGCAACAGCAAATTTGGTTGAACAATAGATTCCCCAGCCCGGAAACTCACCGTAATATCCTCCAACAGAAGAAATATTAAAAATATGCCCAGATTGATTGGCACGTAAAATAGGCATCGTATGTCTGATTACGTTTAATAATCCAAAAACATTTACCTCATAGTTTTTTCTTGCTTCTGCATCTGTCAATTCTTCTAAAGCTCCAAGTAAACCGTAACCGGCATTGTTTACCAAAACATCAATCGTTTTAAAATATCTTATAGTTTTGTCAATAGCATTTTTTACACTTTTTTCATCTACCAAATCCATTTCAAGCGGAAGGAAATTGTCAGATGTATTTCCTAAAACTTTTATTAAAGCATCTTCACTTCTGGATGTTGCTGCAACTTTAAAACCTTCTGCTAAAAGTTTTTTAGCCAATTCTAATCCAAGCCCTTTTGAAGCACCAGTGATAAACCAAACTTTGTTATTTCCCATGATTTTAAATTTTTACGTTTATAATTACAGGACAAAGGTATTACCGAAGTGTTTCTTAAAACTTAAAGCAATCAAGCAAGAAGCTGCAAAAATCAAACAATTTCAGCTAATCGGTAGTTTTTAGGTGAGATTTGAGCGTTTTTCTTGAAAAAATTAATAAAATGAGATAATTCTTCAAAACCTAAACACCAGGCAATTTCACTAATATTCCAATTGGTTTGTTTAAGCAAAATCATGGCTTCCTGAACAATTCTCTCTGAAATAATCTGCGAAGTCGTTTTTCCGGTTGTTTCTTTTAAGGCTTTGTTTAAATGATTAACATGCACATTTAACTGACTTGCATATTCTGAAGGCGAACGGAAATTAATTTGCTGTGTAATAGATTCTATTGGAAACTGACGTTCTAATAATTCTAAAAACAAAGAAGAAATCCTGATTACAGCATTTGATTTACTGTATAATGAAGTAGTTACGGTTTGTGTTTTGAGTGCGAGGTGAATAATTTCAAATACCAGATTTCGTAGTACATCATATTTAAAAGCATAATCTGAATTGATTTCATCGAACATTCTTAAATAAACCAATTTTAGAGATTCTGCTAATTCTTTAGAAATAGGAACAATAGGATTTCCTCCCGGCTGAAACAAAGGATATTCTTTTAAATTACCATACTGACTAAAAAACGCATCAGTAAAAATGCAGAAAAAACCGGTTTGATTTTCATCAATCTGTTCCCAATTATACGGAATCTGCGGATTAGCAAAAAACAAAGCCTGTTCTTCAATACCTACAACTTTATCAGCGTAGTGAACTTTGTTTTTTCCAATAATCAAACTGATTTTATAAAAGTCTTTCCTTGTGTACGGAAATGGTTTGCAGATACTTCCAACAAAATCATCAAGTTTAAAAACATTAAAGTGTCCGATTTCTTTTTTAAGATTCTCGGGCATTCCGTTTACTTTTATCGTGTAAAAATCTTCTAAGGTTTCTGTAAGTTTCATTTCGTAAAGTTACAAAAATCAATCTTTGGTTTAATTAGAAAAACTTGGTTATTAGAAAATGAGAGAAATTAATTAGGAAACCACTTTATACGTTGGATCATCAATTACGTTTACACTTATAACAGCATCGGCATTTTTAAGTAATTGTCTGCAGTCGGCGCTTAAGTGTTTTAGTTCAATTTTTTTATTAAGCTGATTGTATTTTTTAGTGAGATTATTTAATGCTTCAATCGCCGACATATCAGAAACACGGCTTTCTTTAAAATCTAATATTACATGAGCCGGATCGTTCTGCACATCAAATTTTTCTAAAAAAGCAGTAACCGAACCAAAAAATAACGGACCGTAAATTTGATAATTTTTCACCCCGTTTTCATCAATAAAATGTCGGGCTCGAATTCTTTTGGCACTTTCCCAGGCAAAAACCAAAGCCGAAATAATTACACCAATTAAAACTGCCAAAGCCAGATTATGCAGTACAATAGTTATAAGCGCTACTAAAATTCCAACAAAAATATCATGTCTTGGCATTTTATTAATAATCCTGAAACTAGCCCATTCAAAAGTAGTAATGGCAACCATCATCATAACACCAACAAGTGCAGCCATTGGTAATTTTCCAATTACCGGAGCACCAACAAGAATAATAAGCAAAATGGTTAAAGAAGCAATAATTCCCGAAAGTCTCGCTCTGGAACCAGCTCCCAGATTTACCAAAGTCTGCGCAATCATAGGGCAGCCTCCCATTCCGTAGAAAAAACCGTTTAAAATATTCGAACTTCCCTGCGCAATACATTCGCGGTTACTGTTTCCGCGGGTTCCGGTGATTTCGTCTACCAGATTCAGCGTAAGCAGACCTTCTGTTAAACCAACGGCTGCTACTATTACAGAATATGGAAATATAATTTTTAGAGTCTCATAAGAAACAGGAATATTTGGAATATGAAATGGAGGAAATCCGCCCTGAACAGATGCAATGTCTTCTACAGTTTTGGTTTCAATATTAAAAATAATAACCAAAACAAAAACAACCATAATAGCCACTAAAGATGCCGGAACTGCTTTTGTAATTTTAGGAAAAACCAAAACAATGGCAACAGTAAGCGCAACCAAACCCAGCATTATATACAAAGGTGTTCCCTGAAGCCACGAAACCTGACCGTTTACAATGGTTTTAAACTGTTCGAGCTGCGACATGAAAATTACAACCGCCAATCCGTTTACAAAACCAAACATAACAGGCTGAGGAACTAAGCGAATAAATTTTCCAAGTTTAAAAAGTCCAATACAAATTTGCACAACACCGCCAAGTGCCACGGCAGCAAAAACATATTCTATTCCGTGCGATTTCATAAGAGCAATTAGAACAATAACTGTTGCTCCTGCGCCGCCAGAAATCATTCCCGGTCTTCCGCCAAAAACAGCGGTTACTAATCCGGCAATAAAAGCCGCGTATAATCCAACCAAAGGCGGAAATCCGGCTAAAATAGCAAACGACAACGATTCTGGAATCATGGTCATTGCAACTGTTAAACCGGCTAAAATTTCATTTTTATAATTGACTTTTTGGGTAAAATCAAAGAGTTGGAAAGCTTTTTTCATATCGCACAAATGTAGAAAATAATGCTCAAAAAGCGATTACTCATTTTGACTATAAAAAAGCATTAAACATGCAGAAAAAAAACAATTTGTTATGCCAAAAGTTTAAATAGCATGACAAAAACCGAAAGAATAAAACTTATCATTGTAATAAAATTTTTAAAAATAAAAAACAAAGCAAAATACTTACAAAAAAACCAGATGCAATCACGTATTTATACCTGTTTTTATTTAAGTTTTTTGAGGGACTTAAAATCCTAAACCTGAAGCATTTTTAATATTATTCTAGCCTGATACATGAAAATCCCAAACGATTTACATAATCGATAATAACGTTCCACTGTGGTTCTACAGCTTCTACACGAAGTATTTTATCGCAGTCTTCCAGATCAAAATTAATTTTATAAGAAGGAAACTGCCTTTTGATTACCGCAATTATATAATTTGTTTGGGTAGCCTTTTCTACGTTTGTTTTAAAAATTTCAACAACCATAATTAAACATTTTTTAGATCTTAAATTTTGATGATTCAAAAATAAATCACGTACACGTATTATAACAGCAATTTTATACCAGCGCCATATGATTTATACGAACGGCGTTTGTATAAAATATTTTATTCAAAGCATTATAAACTATAGGATTATAGTATTTTTGCCATTATGACATTTGCAAAAATCTACCAGAATTTTTTTCTCAGAAACCTCATCGTAAACATTCTCTTTTACCTAGTTATTGTAGCCTGTGTTTTCGACGAAATAAGAGCCGAAGGCTATAATTGTATCTACATATTCAGCAAAGTAGCTATAGGGTATTTTCCCTGTATTGTATGGATTACGCTTTTTAATATGTTTATTATTAAACCGTTTTTGTTTCGTAAAAAGTTTAAACTCTTTTTTGTACTTCTTGTGGCATACTGGGTGGCTTTTTATTACTTTATGAACTGGTTTTTTCCAAATGTGGGACTAGGAGATTTAAAAACCCTTCAAATTGTATCGCTTATTATTAACGGCACATTTTTTTATTTTATGCACATCGCCATAACTAAAAAAATGAGTCAGGCCGATAAAGATATTATGAACTTCAAGTCAGAAGTTTCCTTTTTAAAACAGCAGCTCAATCCACATTTTTTATTAAATGCCATGAATAATCTTTATGGAGAAGCACTGGCAGAACCCGATAAAGTGCCAGATCGAATTTTAAATCTTTCAGATTTACTTCGGTATCAAATTGAAGCTTCTAAAAAAGATTATGTTGTAATGGAAGAAGAAATCGCTTTTATTAAAAAATACATTGATTATTATAAGTTTAGAAACGAAAGACTTGTTGTAAACCAAAACTTTGAAGGTCTGCATGATCTAATAGAAATTCCGCCTTTGTTCTTTTTACCTTTGGTAGAAAATGCAGTAAAGTTTTCTGCCGAAACCGCAGAACCCTTTATTAATCTGGATTTGAAAGTAAAAAACCGAAATTTGATATTTACCTTAAAAAACAATTATCTCGAATCAGGATCACGACTTTCCGGAACCGGAATTGGAATTGAAAATCTCAAACGACGTTTAGAAGTTTACGGCATAAAACACGATTTGAGCTGTAAAAAAGAGAAAAATACGTTTACTGTAAAATTAAGCATATGGCATTTACCTACCGCTGTTTAATAATCGACGACGAATCGCCGGCGCATAAAGCGCTGATTTCGCATATTTCCAAATTTGACGAACTGGAACATTCCGGAAGTGCTTTTAGTGGTATGGAAGCCTTAAAACTGCTTAATGCCAACCAATACGATATTATTTTCCTAGATATTAACATGCCTGTAATTTCAGGCGTAGAATTAATGGAAATGCAGCCCAATCGCCCGCTTACGATTGTCACTACGGCATATTCTGATTTTGCCCTTTCGGCTTACCAAAACGATGCGATCGATTATTTGCTAAAACCCATTTCTCCCGAAAAATTTGCCAAAGCCATAGAAAAAGCCAAAACCTATTTCTCTGGCAGCAGCATAAAAAAGAACATCGATACCGAAACCAAAACATTTTCTTGCCGCGTAAACGGTCAGACAATCGACATGATGCTTTCTGATATTATTTATATCGAAAGTCTGGGCAACTACATGAAACTTTACAGCACAAAACATAATCTGCCGCATATTATTTATGGTTCGCTTTCGAGCATTGCCGCAGAAATTAACTGCGCCAGCTTTGTACAAGTACACCGGTCTTTTATTGTAAATACAAACAAAATTTCATCAGTTACATTTAAAAGTCTTACGATGTCGAACGGAGAAATTATTCCTGTGGGAAGGAAATATCAGATTTTATTAGATAATTTGATACGGTAATTACAGATTTAAAAATACGCTGAAAAATACTCCTGCTTTTAATCGCAGAACTTTCCTTAATAAATTAACATGTCTGTCATTTCGACGCAAGGAGAAATCACACACAGTTTTCGTCGTACATTGTCGATTTTCATTGTGGAATTTCTGGTGTGATTTCCCCCAGCTAGCGCGAGCGTCTCGCTCGTGAACGTATTAAATCTCTTGTATCAGCTAATATGCACGAGCGGGACGCTCGCGCCAGCATACACATAATTTCAAAATAAAAAAGAGACTTTTACAAAGTCTCTTTTTTCAATTTTAAGCATTTAGAAATTTTACATTAATAAAATTAAATTGCTTTTACCATTGTTACATTATCGCAGGCTTTTTGAATTTGCTTATCTGTGTATTGAGATAAAACTTTAACCAAATCTCTGCTTGTTTTAAGACAGCTTAACATTTTTTGTCTTACAATGAGATCGTTTCCAAATTCTGTATTGAGTAATAACTCAAATATTTCCTGTAAATACACAGGTTGTTTTTGAAATTCGCCGTCAAAACTTAAGTTTGAAACGAAAATGGCTACTGACCGCATTACGTCGCGGTGTGTTTTTTGATTTTCTTTTGTCATGTCGAAAATTTTTAAACGCACGAAACCCTCGCTTTAGATGTGACAAAATATCTGTAAAACAGATAGATTTACTAGCCTTTCGGTTTAAACTACTCATCATGGCGAGGGTTCGCTTATGTTAACTTATAAAAAGTTTCAAAGATTGTTTTACTTCGATATTTTGTCGGTGACAAACCTACAAAATTAAAGTTATAGAAAGAATAAAAAAATAAGATATTTTCTTACAATTAACTATTGAGTTTTCCTCTTCAAATAAGCAATCGCTCCCGTACTCCACAACGCCAGAAAAATCAAAACAGGCTGAAAAAACAATCGTATCAATCGGGCTTGATCTGTGTCGAGACCAAAGGCTGGGGTTTTGTTTAGATATTGCGCTATGTTACCCGGAAAAACCAAAACGTAAAATACCGCCAGCGCAATTCCCACACACACTTTATATCTCGTAAGAAAGAGCATACTAAGTCCTAAAGCCATTTCGACAACTCCGGAAAGAATTACAACAAGATCTTTATCTATAGGAACCCAATTAGGAACCTGCGCCTGAAAATCGGCTCTTTGAAAAGTAAAATGACCAAATGCGGCCGTAATCATAAAAAGCCCTAACAGAATTCTAAAGAAATTCTGCAATTTTGTGGTTTGTATATTTTCCATCTTAAAATCAATTTGTTGAGTAAAAATCTTCTGCCAAATTTAGAACATTAACACCTAAACTTCTTTGTATTGAAAGAGCAAAATAGCTGCGTAATATCCATGTGTTAAAAGTCAACACAAACAGAAACATGCGTTGTAATACCGCAGAAAACCGTTTGTTATTAAAAAATAGTCTTCATTAAAATAATTTTCTTACATAAATAATTATATTCGCACTTCAGGAAAACCACTAACCAAACTTGTAGCAAAATGTCCATTTTTAAATTTTTATTTAAAAAGTCAGATTTAGAATGTCCCAGATGTCTGGGAAAAGGATTTGTAGATCAGGAAGATATTCGACGTTTAAACAGGCAGTTAAAATGGGTTCCTGCTCCTTGTGCTTATTGTAATGCTTCGGGAACCACAACTCCCGAAATGCTGGCAAATGTTCCTGTAGATACTTCTTATCTTACGATCGATTTACCGGAATCTGAAATAGAAAAAATCAAAAATGCTGATCCTGAAACGCTGGAAAAAGGACGTTTGAAAGAATTATTTTTAGACAACTTAATTGAATATGTTGAGCATCATTATCAAACTCAAAACATGAATGCCGAAGGTATTGCAGAGTTGTATATTAAAAACGAAGATGAAACGGCTTTGTTTGCTGTAGACAAAGAAGATTTGAAGGAATACATTGAAAAGATAATCAAATTAAAAAAATCTGAAATTAAATAAAAGTTTTAGTTTTTAGTCATTTTTATTTTTTTTCAGCGTATCAACCTGCTCTTCTAAAAGCAAAATTATCTTTCGCAAACTATCAATTGTTTCCTTTCTGGAATCGGCGAGATCTTTATAAAGTATATATTCTTCTAAATCTGACTCTTTAATTCCGTTTATTTCTGCATTTTTTATCATCGGTCCGGTATTTTTTATCAGCCAATCGCACGAATATCGGGGATAATTATCAACTATCTTAGTTATCCATTTTGCCTGAATATCGCTATTATTAGCTATCGCACGAGATAAGACTCCCTTACTCGCACCAATCACCTGCTCCAATTTGGTTATTGTAATACCTTCATGAACAGCCAGGGCCTTTACATTTTCCAGAATACCACCCATTATGTAAGAAATTATCTTGTAAATAATTTTTTATGTTGAAAATTTTCTTCTAAATTTGTTTTTAATATTTAAAACAACTTAAACAATGGATAAAAGTAAGACAAAAATTTACAAATCCTATGATTCTATTATTTTAGAAGCCTTGTTTTTAAAATACAAAGTTTCTAAATATTACATCCGTCAGTGTATAAATGGTTCTGTACAAGGAATAAAACCGGATAATATTAAAAAGGATTATACAGTAATGGAAAGAGCGAATAGGAACCTGATTGAAGATCTAATAAAAAAAACACTTGAATAAAAAACCGCTGAGCGGATCTTTATAAAAAATTACAGAGTAAATCTGTAATTAAAAGACATATTAAAAAGTAAAAGCTGTAAATTTTGTTTTGCAGCTTTTTTATTTTGTAAATGAAACAATAAAAAATTCTTGTTTTTTTTGGAACATTACGTCTCAAAAACATAAAACAGGTATAAATACGCGGTGTCTAAACTTTATTTCGACGTATACTTGCATGCAATAATTTTTTTAATTTTAGAATATAGTTTTTCGCAAGAAAGCTTGTTAAGTTTTGTCACTTTTTTTTGGAACTGAAAGTGGGATTTCAAATCGCTGGTAACGATTAGAAATCCCACTTTTCATTTCTAATGAATCGTTATAAAGAAATGAAGTTCTACAAAACTAAAATTGAGAATTAAACCTCACAGAAGCTTTAACAAGTGCCAGGGTTTTAATACTGCTTATTGGAAATTCTACCGTTTCATAATCCTTATTATACGATTCAAACTGTGCATATCCTTTTCGATTTGATTGTTTTAAATATCGGGTCAGGAAAAACTCGTTATCGTCGTTATTAATGTATGCCAGATACATTTCACCCCAAACAATATTGTTTTCAATATTATTTATTTTTTTATAAACCACAACATCGCCACTCTTTAAAAGCGGATACATGCTCTCGCCAATTACATACAATGCGCCGTCGTATTCAGAAATTCTGGGAACATTTAAAAAACTAATAGGTTTTTGAGTGCTTTTTTCTGCAAATAAATCAGCAATTCCGGTAGTTGTTTCGATATCATAAACCGGAATGTTATAACTGTGCGCCCTTTTTTCTGTTTTTTTATAAACCTCGCGGTCTTCATTTACGCTGTCATATAAAAGCATTTCGCCATTGCCTTTTAAAAGCCATTCTGAATTAATATCCGGATACTGGTGTAAGATATTTTCTAATTTATCTACGCCAATTGTTTTGTCATTTTTTAACTGACTGGCAAACGATCCATTCGACATTCCCACTACCCTCTCGAACGCCCTCACTCTAATGCGCTTGTAATCTAAATACTGTTTAATCCTTTTAAGTGTATTCTCCGCCATAATTTTCACTTTTTAATATAATATCCTACAAATAATTTGTAACTAAGAAATATCCTACGTATATTTGTCCTACTTTTAATACAAAATATACAATGGGCAAAAATATAAAATCTCAGCCAAGTTACAATCAAGAAGTGTTAAAGATTATTAAAGAAAAGCACGGTTATTCTTACGATTATATTCGAAAGTCGATTCGAGGTGACCGTACAGGCATTATATGCGACATTATAAAGGCAGAATACAAAAGGCTTGACAACGAATATAAGATTGTTAGAGAACGTCAGGAACAACGATTAAAAGAAGAAAAAAATAATTTATAAAACATTAAAATTTACCAGGGCAAAAAACCAAATTTTTCCAAAAACCGCGGTTCGCTCTTTTCGCCAAGGGTGTTCATAGAAAGTATTTAGAAATCCGCTATCCTTCTGGATATCTATATGAGAGAACCAAAATTAAGTCTGTTTATAACAGATCAAAAAAATTAGATATGCAGCTAATCCGGGCATGTCTAATGTATTGTCCCTGGGAAACAAAGCCGTAAAATTATTTTACGGCTTTTGTATTTTTTATACTCGCATTTTAATCAATAAAAGTCTGCAGTGCCTTTTTTAAATAAAGTTTTTCGGGTTTATTAATTTCTTCAATTACAAACATCCAGCTTTTTTCGAGACTAACTTTTTTATAAAAACCAAGAACAAGAGACCAATCAGCATTTTTAAGTTCTTCTTTGCGGTTAATTGCAATCTCAATTACGGTAAGCCACAAAAACCAATATTCATCATTTTTAAAATCCTGCATTATGGTCTGAAACATCGCATCATTGCCATTTTCAACAAATTTTGAATAACTCAGTAATCCAATTCGTAAGGTATTAATATAATGTTCGGCAATTTTAGTATTCTGACTGTTACTTTTCGTGAGTTTTATGGCTATTTTCAAAAGTTGTAAAATCTCTTTTCTTTGCTCTTCGGGGTCTTTATAAAGATCAAGAAACCATAAAGCATCTACATAATGATAACCGGGCCAGAATTTAAAAGTACAGTTTTGATACAGCGCACTTCTGATTTCTTTGTTTTCAAGCAAGGACGTTTTCTGCTGTTCATCTTCGGCATTTACCGCAATCAAAAGTCGGCTGCCTTTTATCTGCGGTTCCAGCTTAGACGAATGCACAAGTGCTTTTCCTATCATAAAATCTTTTGTAATAGCAAGCGAAGTATCTCTTTCGCCAATTGTCATTGCGCCCACGCTTACAGCCCCGCGGGGAAGTAAATAAAAATCGGCATTTGTAAACGAATCATTGAGCAGAAAACATTCGCGGTAAATTTCGGCAAGACAATTTATAAGCGCCGCATAATCTTCAGAATAAACCAAAAGACAATCAGAAGATATATTTCCTTTCAGCCTTTCATCATCTTTAATAATTCTAAAAGCAATATCGTAAAACTTCAAAAGCAGCTCTTCGGCTTTTTGATGATCATTTTCGATCATCTTCGTAAATCCGAGCAGGTCGATATAGGCTAGAATTTTTTCCATAGAAAATAATTTTACCGCTAAGGTTTATGCAAAATACGTCATTTTATTTAATTGATATTTAATACCTTAAAAAATATTAAAATTGCTTTTCTAACCGTTTTTCAAATTCAAAAACAAAACCTTGTATCTTTGCCGCTTCTGCGCCTAAAAACAAATTAATGCCCTGATCGATATGAAACGAGAACATTATATTCCGTTTAATAAGGAATTCTTACTTGAGCAGCAAATTGCCGCTTTTGCCGAAGACAAACAAAAGGTTGACGGATATAAAAAATTATTCGAAATTATCGAACATTATTATCATTATGAGTCTTTTAACCTTAACCGAAATTTAAAACAAAACTATGCTTTATACGATCCGGATTTAAGCGAAAAGGAACGTGAAAAATATATTGGCAAAAGTGATTTTTCGGTTTTTAAAGAAACCCTGCTTACGGTTTTAGAACGCGGCAATTATTATCGAATCAGCGAAGAAACTTTAAAAACAGCTTTTGAAGAAAATGACTTAATTGGCTTAAATCTTTCTATAGATTTTAATGCTTTTAAGGATTACGAATTATACGTACGCGGTCATCATAAAGCAAAAGAAAAAATCAAAAAGTATTTTTTCTGGAAAAAAGAAGTCGAAATCGAATATTACGAACGTGTTCTTATTTACCTTAATTACAGCGATGCTGATTATCTGGCCGCCAAGAAAGTAAAATTAGGTAAAATGCCTATTGATCCGGGTTCGATTGCGTTGAAGATTTTTAAACGTGTTCCTAAAAACGATCTTGAAACCATTTTTCCAAATGCGGTTCCAAAAATGTCTTTAAAAGACAAAATGCTGCTTTGGGTTCCGGGTGTTTTTGGAGGTATTTCGTTATTGAGTGCCAAAGTAATTCCGGCTCTTATAAATATGTACGAAGCGTATCAAACCGGCGAAACGATTGACTTATTAAATAGTAAAACCTCTTTAAATCAGGGTTTAATTGCTTTAGGAATTCTGGCTGCTTATTGTTTTAGACAGTACAATAATTTTATAAATAAGAAAATCCGATATTCTAAAACACTTTCAGACAGTTTGTATTTTAAAAATCTCGGGAACAACAGCGGTGCTTTTTATTCGCTTTTAAATTCATCTGAAGAAGAAGCATTAAAAGAAACCATTCTGGCATATACTTTTTTAAATCAAAGCCAAAATCCATTAACGGCCGAAGAACTCGATTTGCAGATTGAATCCTGGTTTTCTTCAAATTTAAAAACAGAACTTGATTTTGATGTACACGATGCACTTTTAAAACTAAAAAGCATTGGACTTGGAATTGAAAATAACGGAAAATGGCAGGTAATTTCGCTAAACGAAGCGCTGATTAAAATTGACGAATTGTGGGATAATGTTTTTAAATACAACCAAAATTAGGTTTTAGATTTTTTAACTCAAATAAAATATTCTTTTTGGGCTTACTTCGTAATCAATGCGTAATTTTGTAAGAACAATTTTAGGTTTAAACTATTTTAAATCTAAAATTTGTTATCAATTTAACGACTAGAATAACTTAAAAGACCCCAAAATGAAACTTACCACATTTTTAAGCAATCAGGGCTATGATATAATTCAAGGTCCTGTACGAAACCACAAACCGCTGCAATTATGGCTTAAAAGGCCGTTTGATGAAGCTCAGCTTTACTATGCTCATATTGAGCACGCTTTTAAAAGTAACATTATTTTAAACGAAATTGTAAATCCTGCGTTAAATGTTAATTCAAACCATAAAGATGATTATGGATTTAATATTGGTATAACGCTTTTACAACAGATTATGGAGACTTTGGGACTGGGAAATTTTGAATTAACTTCTAAAATTAAATCCGGAAAAAAAGTAACGATTAGTTATGATAATTCAATTACCAAGGAATACGCAGTTGGAAATCTGGAAGATTATATGTTTAATGCTGATTTTCTGCATCCAAATCCTGCTCTTCTTAAAAATGCCAACCGCAATTATATTCTTGTAATAAGCGGTATTGTGTTTGCCAAAAACGTAATTGTTGACATCGAAACTGATTTTGTTGTAGATAATAATTTAACGGCCAGTTTAAACGAAATTGCCAGCGGAAAAGTCGACTTTTCGGTTAACTCGCAAAATCAGCTTAAAATGGTTTCAAATACAGATACGCTTTTCCCAATAGCGGTAAAAGCTAACCGAATTGATTATGATAAAAGCAGATTTAAAAAATTAAAATTAGTTACAGATACTAATGATATTTTTTAATTTTTTGATCCTTAAATAACAAAATTAAAAACTGCGCAGAAGGATAAAATCTTCTGCGTTGTTTTTTAAAATTTATAATGCATAAAAAAACATCTTTTGAAATTAAATCCTTCTAAAAACGAAACAAATTTGAATTACACATGTTCTTGCTGCGGCGAGGTTTACGACGAAATGCCATTGTGTTTCGGCAATGAATTTCCTGCTTATTATTTCTCTGTTCCACACGAAGAAAGAGAACAGCGTATTGAATATGGAGGAAGCTGGTGTTATGTAGATGAAGAACATTTTTTTCATCGCGGCAGACTGACAATTCCAATTATCGATTATCACGAAGATTTGGTTTTTAATATCTGGACAACAATCAGCGAAGCTAATTTTTGTGTGAGGATGGATTTATGGGAAGATCCGGAACGTATAAATCAGGAGCCTTATTTTGGCTGGTTGCAGACCGATGTTCCAACATACGGCAAAACAATTTCGCTCAAAACCATTGCCATTGAACAGGAACTGGGTGTAATTCCGGAAATAAAAATGATCGAAGAAAATCATCCTTTAACAATCGATCAGGAAAACGGAATAACTTTTGAAAAAGCGGTTGAAATTGTCAATCAAATAATGAAAATACAACACGGTAAAAGCTAAAGGAAATTTTACTAGATTTACGGTAACTAACCTAAAACCACAAAAAATGAGAACATTAGAACAATGGTTTGCAGAATATGCCGTAAGTCATCAAAACCCAAAAAACAAAGCCATACATTACATTTGTGTTCCGGCAATTTACTTTTCTATAGTAGGTTTATTAATGAGTATTCCAAGCGGTATTATTGCTAATACTTTAAAACTAAATTTACCGGTTATCGAAAACTGGGCTTTTGTGGTTTTGCTTTTTGTTCTAATTTTTTACATTCGGTTATCGATTACTATGGCGGTAAAAATTGCTGTTTTTTCAGGAATCTGCCTTGTTGTTAATTATTACATCGGCCAGATATTTCCGTTATGGATATTCTCAATTGGTGTGTTTGTTATTGCCTGGATTGGGCAGTTTTACGGTCATAATATTGAAGGTAAAAAACCATCATTTTTAAAAGATTTACAGTTTCTTTTAATTGGCCCTGCATGGGTTGCAGAGAATTTGTTTTCTAAAAAACAGCACTAAAATTCAGATTAAATTATTATTTTCGTTTATTCAAAAACAAATGTTATGCTGCAGTTAATCTGGGGAATATTAAATATCTCTATCGTAATTTTTTTCATTGTTTTGTGTTTTAAAGCGGTAAAACATATTCGTGAAAAGATTGGCCTTTTTGCAGCAATCATTTTTTCTTTTTGCTTATTATCTTTTATGGGCGGTCCTAAAAAAGACTATGAAAACAAAAAATTTAGTTTTGAAAATAAAAAAGAAAATACCCCAAATACTCTCGAAACACACACTACCACTATTATTCTGGAAGATAATTTAGTATCGCAGCTTAAAATGCTTGTGCAGTATAATGATAAAGAGGCGCTTTCTGCCATAACAACCACAACAGGACTTGTAAGCGGTACTAACTGGCGTACTGATTTTATCAATATCAATAAAACAAATAAAGATAACTTTTACAGATATCATGTTGGAGGTGTTTTAGAATGGAAACTTGCCGGAGTTGTTATGTATTCTCAATTATTGACTTTTGAGAAAACGGTTGAGTTTAAAAAAGAGAATTATTATTTTATTACCAAATAAAACCTTTTAGTTTAAACAGAACAAAAAACAGCTGGTATATTATTTGGTTTTAAATAGACAATCTATTTATTAATTTCAAAATTATATACCATGAAAGTAACGTACTACGGTCATTCGTGTTTTTCTGTTTTTGCCGGCGGGAAACATCTTCTTTTTGACCCTTTTATTACTCCAAACGAATTAGCAAAAGATATTAATGTTGACGAAATAAAAGCCGATTATATTTTTCTTTCGCATGCGCATTACGATCATATTCTGGACGTAGAACGAATTGCAAAAAATACCGGAGCAAAAGTTTTAGGAAACTTTGAAATCTACAATTGGCTTTTAAAACAAGGAATCGAAAATTCGCATCCCATAAATCCCGGCGGTAAATTCAGCTTTGATTTTGGAATTGTAAAATGCGTGATAGCACAGCATCCGAGCAGTTTTATGGATGGAAGTTACGGCGGTATTGCTTCTGGTTTTGTACTTACAACTGCCGACGGAAATTTTTACTACAGTGGCGATACGGCTCTGACTTTAGACATGCAGCTGATTCCGAAATTTACTAAATTGGATTTTGCCGTTTTTCCAATTGGTGATGGTTTAACAATGGGAATTGAAGAAGCCGTTGAAGCTTCAAAACTGGTTAGCGTAAATAAAATTCTTGGCGTTCATTACGATACTTTTGGTTTTATTAAAATGGATCATCAAAAAGCTTTAGATGATTTTCAAAAAGCCGGTTTAAATCTATTTTTACCCAAAATTGGAGATACAATCGAGATATAAAATCTGCTGCATTTCGTGAAATAGTCATTTTTTAGCGAAATAAAACTACGCTAAAAGTTTCCCTTTTCTGCCGAAGCGTGATTTTATTTCTATTTTTCAAAAGGCATCAAAATTGTTTGTTCATTCATTATTAACTAAAAACTAAAAATAATGAGTACTGTAAAAATAAATGCTGTAAACTCTGAAACTCAATTTGCAGATTTTCCCAATCGAAAAATTGCTTATCGCACTATTGGCGAAGGAAATCCAATTATTTTGATTAATCGTTTCAGAGGAACACTCGATACCTGGGATCCGCTGTTTTTGGATCTTTTGGCAGAAAAACATCAGGTTATTACTTTCGATTATTCGGGAATTGGATATTCAACCGGAAAACTGCCAACTGATGTTAAAGAAGTCGCCAAAGATGTAAAAGATTTATGTGATTTTCTAAAAATCAAAAAAGCCGTTTTTATGGGCTGGTCTTACGGCGGATTGGTCACGCAGGCCGCAACACATCAATATCCTGAACTTGTTACACACACTATATTATTAGGAACAGGACCAATAGGAAAAAGAGTCGTGCCTCTGGAACAATCATTTCTGGATCATGCCTTAAAGCCTGTAAATGATTTTGAGGATGAAGTTGTTCTTTTCTTTGAACCGGAATCTGAAGAAAGCAGGCAAGCGGCAAAGGCTTCTCACGAACGAATTGCGCAAAGAATTGATGTTTCTAAAATTCCATCAACAATGGAAGTTTTTCAGCTGTATTTTGCAGGAGGCGAAGGCGCTGCCGAAGACAAAGAGAATTATAGAGATAAACTTAAAACAACAAAAACACCTATTTTAATAATTTCCGGAGATCACGACACTAGTTTTGCTGTAGAAAATTGGTATCCGCTGACCAGACAGCTCCCAACATCTCAGTTAATTGTACTGCCGCAAACAGGGCATGCTCCTCAGCATCAAAATATTCCGCTGGTAATACATTACATCGATAATTTTTTACAAAATACGAAATAGATTTCCGGAAATTTTTTAAGCTTATTCTTTAAAATTAATCATGGCTTTTACATTTTCATACAACTCCGGGAATTCTTTTTTAAAGATTTCCGGAGTTTCAAAAAAATGTTCCAAAATCACGGCCAGAAATTCAAACTTATTGGTATAAGCGTATTCTCTAAAATACTGTTTTTCTTTTAGTTTATTCCTTAAATGTTCTTCGTCAAAATATTTTTCGATTTCTGTAAATTCATCATAAAAAATTACGGCTCCGGCATCAGAACTTTTTCGGGAATAAAAATGCAGCACATGGGTAAATTCATGCAGTCCGAGATTAATATTATCTTTCGTTTGATGCCCGCTTAGGAAATCTTCCCAGGAAAAAACTACTGATTTCATTCTTGGATTATATTCTCCTTTATGATATTCCTGATTTATAGTCGAATAATAAACTGAGGGATAAATAATAATATTTTCAAATAATTCGAGCAGATAGGTTCGCATTCCAAAAGTCAGCATTATGTAAGTTCCGGCAATAATGAGTTTCATTTCCTGTATAACTTCAATATCTTTTCCATCAAAATTATAATGATCAATAAAGCATTTTACGCGATGTTCAAAATAGCCTTTCTTTTTTTCTGAGAGATTGAGATAAAACGGAAATTCACGACGAAGGATTGTTTTATCGGCTTCATTAAGTTTATTTAAAACCGGATGCCAGAATATAAATAATGGTTTATTAAAAAACAGTAAATAAGCGGGTTCAATAATCCTGAATACAATTACCAACAGAAATAAAACCCCAATAAAAAAGAGAACCAAAAAAAGAATAATCATGAGTTTTAATTCAATTTAAAAACAGAAAGCTTTATTGGTCTCTGCTTTGCTAAAATATAAAATTGAAATTAAATATTTCTTTATATTCGTCCTGATAATCTTAAACCAAACTACAAAAAACTTTCCTTAAAAATGAAAAACATCACGCAGATTGAACTTGACAAATATAAGAGCCCGAATTATGAATTAATTGAAAACGGAATCTATTTTGACAAGCAAGACGGCGATTTATATGTTTTTGCCGTAACATATGAATTAGAAGAAAATGAAGATTCTCAATATCCGCTTGAAGACATTCTGGATGAATTCTATCTTCATGTTTCTGATTTTATTGATGAAGATGCTTTTAATACTTCAAAAATTGTCACTCTTGAATTAGGCGGAGATTTAGAGGATGCGCAAAATGCCGTAAAAAATATTATTGGCAAACGAGCTTATAATGCTGAAGATATTGACGAAGACGGCCATACTTATGTCAAGCTCGTTATTGAATAATAAGTTTATTTATTTGTCTCTGAATATATTAACTTTACATAAAACACAAAATCAATATATTATGAGAAAAATAATTGTTTTGTCGATGATTTCGTTAGATGGTGTAATGCAGGCTCCGGGCGGACCAAAAGAAGATAAATCAAACGGATTTAAATTTGGAGGATGGACTGCTCCTTTTGGGGATGAGGCTTACAGTAAGGCTGTAAAAAACGAAATAAAACCTGCTGATTATCTTTTAGGCCGAAAAACATTTGAAATCTGGGAAGATTATTGGCCAAAAAATGCCGCATTCTGGCCGGGAATTAATGAAGGAAATAAATATGTTCTTTCTAAAACGAGAAAAAAATCAGATTGGAAAAATTCTAATTTTATAAAAAGTCTTGCTGATATCAAAAAACTCAAAAATTCTGAAGGTTTAGATATTCAGGTTTGGGGAAGCAGTGAACTTGTGCATTTATTACTAAAAAATGATTTAGTGGATGAACTCAGATTAAAAATTCATCCGTTAATACTTGGCAAAGGCAAAAAGCTGTTCAATGATACTGCGCATCCTTCAGGATTTACATTAGTAGAAAATACAATAACTACAACCGGAGTTGTTTTAGCAAATTATAAACGAACCGGAGAAGTAAAAACAGGAAATGCCGGAAAAACAATTAAATAATCTATTAACCAATAAAACCAAAAACATGGAAAATAAGAATAATGTACCTGTATTTACGTTTAGCATTATAGCAATTATTGTTGGTGCTGCATTATATAAGCAATTCGATTTTGAAACTTTGAAATTTGAAAAACCTGCTCTGGCAGTTGTATATTCCATAGTTTTTGTTTTTTCAGTTTTTGTTTTTTCAGTTTTTGTTTTAATTAAAAATTTCAGAAAACGAGCTGAAAAATAAAAAACAATTATCGAAATATTCAAAAGCCTGAAAAATGATTTCTTTTCAGGCTTTTGTTTTTTTGAAGCTTCATCACCTCAAAAATATATCAAATTAAGATTGTCTCTTTTTTCCCAAAAACACATCAAAAATACCCTTTTACTAACATTCCGTTAACACCTCGCTTTTCAAATGTTATAATTTTGCTAAAAATTTAAACTTATAACATAAAAAATGAAAAAAATTATTTTTGTTTTGATTATTTTTTTAACAGCATTGGGGCATGCACAAGTAACAGGTTCTGCTATGTCCGGTACTATTAAATCAAACAAAGGGGAGGCACTTCCCGGAGCAACAGTAGAAATTGTTCATAAACCAACAGGTACAAAGTACTTTTCTACTTCAGATTTTGACGGCGGATATTCTGCACAGGGTTTAAGACCAGGCGGACCGTACACAGTTAAAGTAAGTTATATGGGATATAAAACTTCCGAAATAACAGATATTAATGTTGGCTTAGGAAGTAACCTGACTGTCAATGTAAAAATTGAGGAAGAATCGAATGCTCTTCAAGAAGTTGTAGTTTCTACAAAATCAAAAGGGAATTTTAATAAAGGAAGAACCGGAGCATCTCAACAGTTCTCAAACAGAGAAATTACAGCCGTTCCTGTTTTAGGATCACGTTCTGTAAACGCGGTTACAAAATACAATGCTAATGCCGGTGCCAATGGAACTTTTGGCGGTCAGGATTCAAGATTAAACAATTTTACAATTGACGGTTCTGTTTTTAACAACGGATTTGGTCTTGGTTCTGAGTCACAAGCTGGAGGAAGAACCGGATCTACAGCAATTTCTCTTGACGCTATTGAACAGCTTCAGGTAAATATTGCTCCATTTGACATTCGTCAGTCAGGATTTTTAGGATCTGGTATTAATGCTGTAACCAGAAGTGGAACTAATGAAATCGAAGGATCGGTTTACAATTCTTTTAGAAACAATAAAAAGAGTTTTATTGGAACTCACCCTGGTAAAGATGTAACTATCAAACCTGGAACGTTCGACGAAAAAATCTGGGGTGCACGTGTTGGCGCGCCAATTATCAAAAATAAATTGTTCTTTTTTGGTAACTTCGAAACTATCGAAAATACAAGTCCTGCTACAACCTGGACATCTACAGGTTCTCCAAATGGAGGAGCGCAGATTTCTGCTCCAAGCTATACAGAAATGGAGACTCTTTCTAATTACATGAGAGATAAATTTGGATATGCAACTGGTCCTTGGGAAAATTATGATGCGGCAAAAACATCTAAAAAATTCTTAACTCGTATTGACTGGAATATTAATGACAATCATAAACTTACTGCTCGTTATGTATTCCACAATTCATCTTCTGATGAGTTAACTTCAAATTCAAACTCTTTAGGTTTTGGTAACAGAAGAACAAGTCCGTTGGCAATGTCTTTTAAAAACAGTGGTTACACTATTTTAGATAACACAAGATCTATCGTAGTAGAGTTAAACAGTAAATTTGGAAATTCATGGTACAACAACTTTATTGCTGGTTATGACAAACAAATTGAAGACAGAGGTTTACAAGGCGGTGGATTATTTCCAACTATTGATATTAAAAATGGTGCTGCAACTTATATTTCTGTTGGTTTAGATCCTTTTACACAAGGAAATAAACTTAGCTATTCTACACTTCACTTTACAGACAACTTAACTAAAACAATTGGTAAACATTCTATTGTTTTAGGAGCTAATTTTGAATATTTCAAATCAAGTAACTTATTTTTCTCAGGTTCAAACGGAGTTTATGTATTTAACTCTCTGGCTGATTTTTATGCTGCTGCAGATGAATCTATCGCAAACGGAGGCAAACCTTCAACTGCTACTAATACGTCTCCTGCACGTTTTCAATACAGATATTCTGCTTTACCCGGAGGCGAAGAACCAATGCAGGTTTTAAAGTCTAATAAATTTGATTTATATGCTCAGGATGAAATTAAATTAAGCGATAAACTTAAGGTAAGTATTGGTCTTAGAGCTTCTAGAGTTTGGTTTGCAGACACTGCTTTAGAAAATCCTGCAGTGACAGCTATGACTTTTGCTAATGGAGAAAAATTCAATACAGGAGAAATGCCAGATGCACAATACTTATTTGAACCTAGACTAGGTTTCAACTTAGATTTAAATGGAGATGCTTCTACATTAATTCGCGGAGGTTCTGGAATTTTTACAGGAAGAGCTCCATCTGTTTATCTTTCAAATCAAATTGGAAACAATGGTGTACTTACAGGATTTGTTGATGTAAGTGGTCCTGCTTTAGCAGCCGGAGGATATGGTTTTACACCAAGACCTGCTGAATATTTTACACCATCAACTCCAACTTTGCCAACTACTTTTGATTTAGCGTTTACAGATAAAAAATTCAAATATCCACAAGTTTGGAAAACAACAATGGCAGTAGATCAAAAACTTCCGTTTGGTTTCGTAGGTACTGTTGAAGGTATTATCCAGAAAAACATTAACGCTATTGATTATTACAACGCCAACTTTGATGGTCCGGTAGGAACTTTTGCAGGACCTGACAACAGACCAAGATATTCTCGTAACGATGCCGGAACAAGAGTAAATGATAATGTTTCTAACGGTATTGTATTAACAAATTCTGACAAAGGTTACTACTACTCTACTACTTTCAAATTAGAGTACCCATATCAAAATGGTCTTTGGGGATCTTTTGCCTACACACACTCTGAGGCAACAGATTTGATTTCTCCGGGATCAATCGCATTTGGTTCATGGACTGGTGCAAGATCTGTAAACGGAAATAATGATTTAGCTGTTTCTGCATCAAACAACAATACTCCAAACAGACTTGTTGGGGTTATTGGATACAGAATTGAATATGGTAAAGGTTTAGGCGGTGCTACTTCTATTAACCTAGGTTATATTGGAGAACAGGCAAATCCATTTACATATGCATACGGTGGAGATATGAATGGAGACCGTGTGAATGGAAATGATCTTATGTACATTCCTAACAGTGCTTCAGAAGTACGTTTCGCACCATTATCAGTAACAAATGTTGTAAACGGTGCAAATGTTGTAACAACGTATACAGAAGCTCAACAACAGGAAGCATTTGACGCTTACATCAATCAGGATAAATACCTTCGTACAAGAAGAGGTCAGTATGCTGAAAGAAACGGAGCGATCCTGCCAATGTTACACAGATTAGATCTTTCTCTTACTCAGGATATCTACATCAAAATTGGTGGTAAAAAGAATTCTTTCCAGGTAAGAGCAGACATCCTGAACTTTACAAACATGATTAATAAAGACTGGGGAGTTACTCAAAGAGCGACTAATCCAAACGTACTGGCTTACAACTCTACAACTACAGCAAACGTACCAGTTTATCAGTTAGCTACACAAACTAATCCAGATGGAACAAAAGTCTTAATTAAAGATACATTCCAAAAGAATGCTTCAACGTTTGATGTATGGCAGGCACAATTTACCATTAGATATACATTTGGTAATTAATACAGCATAACACCTTATTTAAGAAAGCCGTCTCAATAAATTTGAGACGGTTTTTTAATTTTATTTTACATAGAAAACTCAGTGATTGTTGTTGGAAGTTTTATGAATTTATTTTCTTCATAGTCGTAAACTCAATAGAATCAATTCGATTTATATTTTTTTAGTTAATACTTCGCCTATTTTTTATTTCTAAAAGGTTTACAAAATCAAGAATTATTTACGATAAACAAAAAAGCCTGAGAAAAAAATCTCAGGCTTTTTTAGCATTTTAGTGACCCCGGAGGGGTTCGAACCCCCAACCCTCAGAGCCGAAATCTGATATTCTATCCAGTTGAACTACGAGGTCATTTTTATTTTAGATTTATGATTTTAGAATTCAGATTAATCTAAAATCCGAATTCTAAAATCTAAAATTATTTACGAAAGTAATTTCTTTACAATTGTAGAGATTGTTTTTCCTTCAGCAGTTCCGCCTAATTGTGCAGATGCTAATCCCATTACTTTACCCATTGAAGCAATTCCAGAAGCGCCTGTTTCTGCAATGATTTTTGCAATTACAGCTTCTACTTCTGCTTCGCTTAACTGAGCCGGTAAAAACTTCTCAATTACTGCAACCTGAGCTAATTCTGGTTCAGCTAAATCAGGACGATTTTGTTCTGTAAAGATTCTTGCACTTTCTTTACGTGTTTTTACTAATCTTTGAAGTAATTTAATTTCTTCGTCTTCTTTTAAATCTTCTTTAGATCCTGAAGCAGTTGAAGCTAACAATAATTCAGATTTTACTGCTCTTAATGCTTCTAATGCTACTGTATCTTTTGCTTTCATGGCCGTTTTAATTTCGTCCATGATTTTTGCCTGTAAACTCATCTTTACTATTTTTTATTTAAATAAGCTGCGCTTATAAATTTGATTATTGATATTGAAAGTCTTTTTCGCTTTCACTTGAACTGACAACAGAAATTAACTTTAAAAGTTAAATAAAGAAGTCAAATTTCTAAATTCTGTGCGAAGATAAAAAAAATAACCCGAAAATTAAATCCAATTTTCGGGCTATCCTTATATTATGATTGTAAAATTAATCTACGTTGTCGTGCAAAAATGAATTATTTGAACGCAATTGCAAATCGTTGTTACTATCTGTTCCTACCGAAATTCTAGAATTTGTATTGTTTGACTGAGAATTCGACAAATCGATTCCTAATCTTTTGTAAGCCGGCTCTTTTTCCAACTCATCAATTCTTGAAACGTTATTGTGAAATTTATAATTAAATTCTTTTAGTTTCTTTCTTCTTTCTTCTGCTCTTAAACGAAGTGTTTCTTCAATTGTTAATTCCATTGGAGAAACCTCAGAAGTTGTTGTATAATCCGGCTGACTTGCAAAATCAGCTCTTGACTTTAATGTAATATTTAATTCCTCAGGAACTACATCTTCAACCACTTTTTCAACTGGTTTTGAAGCCATTAAATCGTTTTCAACTTCCATGTATTCTTCTAACGAATATTTGATAATTCCGTTATCTGAAAGTTCTGTTACCGGTACAAATGAAACCGGATCGTTTACTTTAATGTTACGAGTTTCATTTGATAACTCAAAAACAATTTTATTGTCCTGTTCTGCAACTGGCTCTCTTTTCACTTCAGGCTCTGATTTGAAAAGTGGTAAATCAAATGAAAAAGTAGTTTGTTGTTCTTCTCTTTCAAAAGTTCTTTGCTGCACTGGTTTTACTTCCTGAACCGTTTCTGCTGCCGGAGTCGTAATTTTAAAATCAATATCAGTAATTGGTGAAACAATTTCAAAAGTTACATCTAGGTTTTTAATAAACTCAGACATTACTACCAATTCTTCCTGATTGATTGTTGGTGTTGTTACCGGAGCAACTGGAGTTTGTACGGGAGCAACCGTATCTTCCATTAAATCAAAAACAATCTTCTCTTCTGATTTTGCAGTAGGTGTTTCTGCATTTAAATCAAAAGAAGTAAGCGGTTTGTTTGTTAAATTATGAACACTTCTCTGCTCATCTTCTAACGTGTGAATGATTTTTTTAGGCTCTGTATTAACAATTTCGTTTTGCTGCTCAACATCAAAACCAGTCGCGATAATAGTTACAGCAATAGCTTCACCAAGGCTTTCGTCTTCTCCAACCCCCATGATAATATTAGCATTATAACCCGCTTCTGCCTGAATGTGATCATTGATCTCACCGATTTCGTCAAGTGTTATTTCGTTAGATCCAGAAACGATAAGCAACAATACGTTTTTGGCTCCTGTTATTTTGTTGTCATTCAATAATGGTGAATCCAGTGCTGATACAATTGCATCTTTTGCTCTGTTTTCTCCTTCTGACACAGCAGATCCCATAATAGCTGTTCCGCTGTTTGCCAAAACTGTTTTAGCATCGCGTAAATCGATATTTTGAGTATAGTGATGCGTAATTACTTCGGCAATACCTCTAGAGGCTGTTGCTAAAACTTCATCTGCTTTAGAGAATCCGGCTTTGAAACCTAAATTCCCGTAAACTTCTCTTAATTTATTGTTGTTGATTACAATTAAAGAATCTACTTGTTTACGTAGTTTCTCGATTCCTAAAAGTGCCTGCTCCTGACGTACTTTCCCTTCAAACTGAAACGGAATAGTCACGATACCCACTGTTAAGATCTCTCTTTCTTTTGCTAATTGTGCAATAACGGGAGCTGCACCAGTACCGGTTCCTCCACCCATACCAGCGGTAATAAATACCATTTTTGTCCCGCGGTCTAACATTTTTTCAATGTCAGCAATGCTTTCAATAGCAGATTGCTGTCCCACATCAGGATTTGCTCCTGCGCCAAGACCTTCTGTTAAATTCATACCTAACTGAATTTTGTTAGGCACTGAACTGTTCTGCAGTGCTTGTGAATCTGTATTACAAACTATAAAATCAACACCTTTAATACCTTGTTTAAACATGTGGTTAATAGCGTTGCTACCTCCTCCACCTACACCTATTACTTTGATTACATTTGATTGGTTTTTTGGTAAATCAAATGAAATACTTCCAAATTCTGAGTTGCTCATCATCTTTTTGGTTTTTGAAATTCTTATTTAGTACATTTTTTACTTCTTGACTTGGGGCCAGAAAGTAATCCTTCTCTTTTATTATTCTGCGTTGTCTAAAAAATCTTTGATTTTGTCGACATATCTATCAAAAAATGATCTTCTGATTTTTGTTTCTGTAGATTCTGCTTCGGCTTTAGTCCTTACTGGTCTTGATTCCTCAATAGCCTCTACTTTCTCAACGTAGTTTTCTTCAACTTCGTATCGTTGCTGCACAGGTTGTTCAACAGTTCTGTAAACTACTTTTGGCTGTTCATTTACAACTTCCAATCTAATAGCACTTTGCGTACTATTTTCGATACTGTTCATTACTAATCCAACTGCTGTTGCAAATAACGGACTTGAGATTTCTTCGCTTGAGTTTCCTGCTAAATGCTCGTTTGGATATCCAATTCTGGTATCCATACCAGTAATATACTCAACTAATTGCTTAATATGCTTTAGCTGTGCACCACCACCGGTAAGAACGATTCCTGCGATTAACTTTTTACGAGGATCTTCATGCCCGTAAGCTTTGATTTCTGCAAAAACCTGTTCAACGATTTCCACTACACGAGCGTGGATAATTTTTGAAAGATTTTTTAATGAAATCTCTTTTGGCTCTCTTCCTCTTAATCCCGGAATAGAAACAATTTCGTTGTCTTTATTTTCTCCAGGCCATGCAGATCCGAATTTAATTTTTAAAAGCTCGGCTTGTTTTTCGATAATCGAACAGCCTTCTTTGATATCATCTGTAATTACATTTCCTCCAAAAGGAATTACTGCTGTATGACGAATAATACCATCTTTAAAAATCGCCAAATCTGTTGTTCCGCCTCCAATATCGATAAGCGCAACACCAGCTTCTTTTTCTTCCTGACTTAAAACGGCATCAGCAGAAGCTAATGGCTCTAATGTCAAACCAGACAATTCGATTCCTGAACTCTGAATACATCTTCCTACGTTTCTGATAGAAGATGCCTGCCCAACTACAACGTGGAAGCTTGATTCTAATCTTCCGCCGTACATACCAATTGGTTCTTTTATTTCAGACTGTCCATCAATTTTAAACTCTTGAGGAAGAACATGAATAATTTCTTCTCCCGGAAGCATAGCCAGTTTGTTAACCTGATCGATTAAAAGCTGAATATCTTTTTCGCCAATTACTTCTTCCGGATTATTACGGCTGATGTAATCAGTATGCTGAATACTTCTGATGTGCTGTCCGGCGATACCCACAACAACATCTTTTATTTTGTAACCTGAGTTATTTTCTGCTTCAAGTATTGCCTGCTGAATAGATTGAATAGTCTGCGTGATGTTGTTTACAACTCCTCGTGCCACTCCCAGACTTTTGGATTTACCAATACCCAAAATTTCCAATTTACCATACTCGTTTTTCTTGCCTATCATGGCAACTATCTTTGTCGTTCCAATATCTAGACCTACTGCAATGTTATCTTTTTCCATTTTCTATTATTTTGTGCAAACTACTTGTTCCGTAAACCTAAGGTCAATTTTATTGTATTTGTATAATGTGCTATCTAAAACAGCCTTTTGAAAAAAGGCTTTATAATTTCTAAATTTTTTATCAACATTCATTGTACGACCAAAATCTATGACATAATCATAGTTTCGGTTAAACATTTTTAGGCTTCCATTAGGCATAACTTGAATCGCAATGATGTTTTTTTTCAAAAACGCATCATCGTAAATTGTGCGAAATAAAGCAGCTAAATCTTCGTTATTTTTTTCATTTATTGCCCCAGAAACAAGCGGAACTCGCGCCGTAAAATTATCTGACAAGGGCATTTTACCACCCTCATAGTCAATATAAAAAGAGCGATCACCATTATAGATTCTTGCTATTGGTGTCTTCTGTTTTACTACCGCTTTTAGAACGCCATCGATACTTACAAAAACATTTGACTTCTCAATCATGTCTTGCGTATCAAGAGTTTTCTCTATCTTATTCAAATCTACTTCATCTTTTCTAATACTGGAAGCGTCTCTTTTATTTTCTATCAACAATTTATTAACCGTTTCCGGCTTCACAAAAAGCGTATTTTCACCTACAAAAATGACCATAGATTTTTTCAATTTTCTATCTCCATTTCTGTGCTGCGCGAAAGAATATAGAAAAAGTACAAGCCCTAAAATGAGTACTAATCGAATATTTGTCCAATTAAATATTTTCATTCAGCATTTTTTTAATTGATGGTACCATTTCACCAATATCACCAGCTCCTATTGTTACAATTATTGGCGCATCACTGGCTTTGATTTCCGCTAATAAATTTTCTTTTGCAACAATTTTTTTGTTCGAATTTGTCATTTTACCCAACAGCCATTCTGATGTGATTCCTTCCATAGGTAACTCACGTGCAGGGTAAATATCCATTAAAAACACTTCATCAAACTGAGACAGGCTTTCTGCAAATCCATCAGCAAAATCTCTTGTTCTGCTAAATAAATGCGGCTGGAAAACTGCCAGAACTTTACGTCCCGGATATAATTCTCTAACTGCCTGATGAACAGCATTTATTTCTGTTGGATGATGTGCATAATCATCAATATAAACTAACTTTTCAGATTTTATCTGATACGAAAAACGTCTTCTGATTCCATTAAATGAGGCAATAGCTTTTGCAATGGCATCGGTCGGGGTGCCATACGTTTTTGCCATCGCAATAGCCATTAACCCATTCATTAAATTGTGTTTACCCGGTAGTCCAAAATGAAGATCTTTCATAATTTCTGATGGTGTCTGCACATCAAAAACATAACTTCCATCTTCGATTCGAACATTAAATGCTTTATATACAGCATCTTCATTTATAGCACATTGAACACCTTCCAGAGGTAATTCTTTGGTTATAAACAATTTGCTTTTATCGGTTACTTTTGAAGCAAATTCTTTAAATGATTCCTGAATTGCATCGCTTGTTCCGTAAATATCCAAATGATCTGCGTCCATTGATGTTACACAGGCAATATTTGGATGTAAATGCAGGAACGAACGGTCAAATTCATCTGCTTCAACAACCGTTACCGTTTTTCCAGTTCCAATTAAATTAGAGTTGTAATTCTCTACAATTCCGCCCACAAATGCCGTAACATCGGCACCGCTTTCGTGCAAAATATGCCCCAAAATACTAGATGTCGTTGTTTTACCGTGCGTTCCGGCTACTGCGAAACTAAACGTACCTTTTGTAATAATTCCTAAAACTTCGGCACGTTTTTTAACCTGATAATGTCTTTCTATAAAATAATTCCACTCAGAGTGTGTCATTGGTACTGCTGGTGTAAAAATCACCAGTGTATTTTCAACATAATAATCTGAAGGAATAAGACCGATATTATCTTCAAAATGAATATCTATACCGCTTTCGATCAATTCAGCTGTAAGCATAGAAGGCGTTTTATCATATCCGGAAACATTTTTCCCAATATGCTTGAAATAACGAGCCAAAGCACTCATTCCGATGCCTCCGATACCTATAAAATAAACGTTCTGTATTTGATCTAAATTCATTTTAATTTGCTTTATGCATAAGCTTCAGGCTTTAACCTTTCTGCTTTATTTTACTTTTTAATTAACTTCACAATTTCCGCTACAATATCTTGTGTTGCTTTTGGTTTTGCCAGTTTTTTAATGTTGGTACTTAATTGTTTTTGTTTTCCATCATCTTTCAGCAGCGCTTCAAAAACAATGCTAAATTCGCTTTCCAGCTGAGATTCTTTCAACAAAATTGCACCTTTTGCATCTACAATCGCCTGAGCATTTTTAGTCTGGTGATCCTCAGCTACATTGGGCGACGGAATAAAAATTACCGGTTTACCCACAATACATAATTCTGAAACTGACGACGCTCCTGCTCTTGAAATAATTACATCAGCCGCGGCGTAAACAAAATCCATTCTTTCTATAAAATCAACAACTCGTACATTTTGCTGATTGTATTTTTTATAATCTTCAAAATATAACTTTCCGCACTGCCAGATTATCTGAACATCTTGCGAAAGAAAATTATCCAGTTCCTTTTCGATTAACTGATTGATTCTTCTGGCTCCTAAACTCCCTCCCAGAACCAGCAGTGTTTTTTTATTTGTATCTAAACCGTAAAAAGCTATTGCTTCATCACGTTTTGTATCGATATCAATTAAATCCTGACGCACAGGATTTCCCGTTAAAACGATTTTTTCTTTCGGAAAAAATCTTTCTAAATTTTCATACGCCACACAAATTGCATTTGCTTTTTTACTCAGCAATTTATTTGTGATTCCCGGAAAAGAATTCTGCTCCTGAATTACGGTTGGAATTCCTGTCGAACCCGCAGCCTGCAATAATGGTCCGCTGGCAAAACCTCCGGTTCCAATTACAACATTGGGTTTAAACTTTTTAATGATTCGTCTTGACTCTAATAAACTGCTTGCCAGTTTTAGAGGGAACATCATATTTTGCAAAGTCAGTTTTCGCTGTAAACCCGCGATCCAAAGACCTTTTATTTCATAACCTGCCTGAGGCACTTTTTGCATTTCCATTTTATCTTTGGCACCTACAAAAAGAAATTCAGCTTCAGGATATTGTAATTTTAATTCGTTTGCAATCGCAATTGCAGGATAAATATGTCCTCCTGTTCCTCCTCCGCTTAGTATGAATTTATACTTTGTCATATCTTGTAATAGTTATTATTAAACTATTTTATCCTTTTATTTGTTTAAAACTGCATTCATCGGGTTTCTTGAATTGTCTTCGATGGAATACATGGCTTCTTCTTCGTAAATTTCTTCTTTTTCATTATTTGGCAAGTCTTCTTCTGCCAGTTCTTTATCTATCAATCTTTGAAGTGCTTCTTTTCTTCTTGCTTTTTCTTCCAGCTCTTCGGCGATTTCTTCTTCTTTTTTGGTTACACTAATAATAATACCAAGAGAGAAACAAGTCATCCAGATCGAACTACCTCCGGAACTTATCAATGGAAGTGTCTGCCCTGTTACCGGCAGCAATTCTACTGCAACCGCCATATTAATCATGGCCTGAAATATCATTGGAAATCCGAGGCCGACGACGACTAATTTTCCAAATAAGGTATTGGCTTTATGTGATGCAATTACAAATCGAAACAATAACAACAAATACAAAACCAATATCGAAACTCCTCCTACCAAACCATATTCTTCTACTACAATGGCATAAATAAAATCCGAAGATGATTGCGGCAGAAAATTCTTTTGAACACTTTTTCCTGGTCCTAGTCCGCCTAATCTTCCAGATGCAATTGCAATTTTTGCTTTTTCAATTTGATAATCATCTTCATCGGGTTTATCTGTGGTAAAGTTCATAATACGACTTTCCCATGTTGAAACCCTGCTGAAAAATCTTGACTCCGGAAACGCTTTGGCAACCAAAAGGAAAAATGCCAGCATAGCGATTCCTGAACCAATGATAAAAGCAATATATTTTAATGGATATTTACCAATAAATGTCAGCATCATTACCATTGAAAAGATAAGCGCTGTGGTCGAAAAGTTCGCTGGCAGAATCAATGCCAATGTTATAAAAACCGGAACCCAAAGCTGAATAAACGAGGTTTGAAACGGTTCGTTTTCTTCTTTTGTTTTCGACAAATAACGCGCAACGTAAATAAACAATACGCTGGCCGCTAATGTCGAAGTCTGAAACGTAATTCCAATGAACGGCACCTGAATCCAACGACTTGCATTTGCTCCTGCAATTACAGTTCCTTTCAACAAAGTGTAAAGCAGCAATAACCAAACTACCGGAAGCGCAATTTTTGAAATCGCTCTAAAATAATGGTACGGCACTTTATGAACCCAGTAAATAATCAGAAAACCAATACATACGTGAGCCAAATGCTTAACCAAATAACCTAAAGTATTTCCGGTTCCGTGACCTATGTATGCCAGATTACTACTCGCACTAAAAACAGGCATAAACGAAAACAGTGCTAATAAAGCCACGAATGACCATATTACTCTGTCTCCTTTTAGTTTGTTTACTAGTTCTTTCATATTTTAGATTTCTGATTTTAGATTTTAGATTATTTAAAACCTTTGGCTTTGATTTTTTTTATTTATTGATTCTGTTATTTACTGTTTTTAAACTGCTCACAAAAATTGCAGTTAATTCATTAGCTTCTTTTAAGACTGTGTCCAGCTCTTCTTTGGCAAGCCACATTTTTTCTTTTACAATTTCAATCCAGAATAAAGTTTCATCTGCTTCCTCTAAAACTATATTCATTTTTGAGATAAATTCTTTATCGCTTCTAGCTCTGCATACGGCTCGATAATTTGCTCCAACCGATGTTCCACTTCTTACTATTTGACTTGTAATTGATCTTATAACATTTGTGTTAGGAAGCTTTTCAGCTAAATCAATTATCATCAAAGAGAATTTTTTAGTTCTCATCTTCATTTCATTCGTCGTCATTTTCAAAAGAACTTTTTTAACCTCAAAACTTAGAAAAAATCTAAAATCTAAACTCTAAAATCTACAATTATAAATTATGCACCGCTTGTTTAAATTGTTTTCCTCTGTCCTCGTAATTTTCGAACAAATCGAAACTTGCGCAGGCTGGAGACAATAAAACCGCATCGCCTTTTTCTGTTAATCTTTGAGCTGTTTTTACAGCATCATTCATATTGTTTACTTCAACCATAATATCTACTACCGCTCCAAAAGCATCGATAATTTTACGATTATCAACTCCTAGGCAGATAATTGCTTTCACTTTTTCGCGTACTAATGACATTAATTCATTGTAATCATTTCCTTTATCAACCCCTCCAACAATCCAAACCGTTGGAACATTCATACTGTCTAAAGCAAAGAAAGTTGCGTTAACGTTTGTTGCTTTTGAATCGTTGATATATTGTACGTTCTGAATTTTTAATACTTTTTCTAAACGGTGCTCAACACCTTGGAAATTAGATAAACTTTCACGAATTGTTGCATTTCTAATTTGCATCAATTTTGCTACAGAGCTTGCTGCCATTGCGTTTTTCATATTATGTTTTCCTTCTAACGCAATGTGTTCTGTATCCATTGTAAACTCTTCTTGGTTGATCTTTATTTCCATTTTGTTGTTATTTATAGAAGCTCCTTCGTCAAAACTTTTCGTCAATGAAAAAGGAATTAATTTTGCTTTTGTTTTGTTGTTTTTTAACCATTCTGTGCTTGCCTCATCGTCTGCATCGTAAATGAGATAATCACTTTCGGTTTGGTTCATCGTTATTCGGAATTTCGAATTGATATAATTTTCATATTTATATTCATATCGATCTAAATGATCCGGACTTATATTGGTTATGATCGCAATATCGGGTCTGTAATCTATAATCCCGTCTAACTGAAAACTGCTTAATTCAAGAACGTATGCATCAAATTTATTTTCGGCAACCTGCCAGGCAAAACTCTTTCCTATATTTCCTCCTAATCCCACATTGAGTCCAGCTGATTTGAGTAAATGATACGTTAACATTGTTGTTGTCGTTTTACCATTACTTCCTGTAATTCCTACTGTGAGTGCTTCTGTGTAAGGTTTTGCAAACTCAATTTCAGAAATTACTTTTACTCCTGCAGCAACCAGTTTTTTTATTATTGGTGACTTTTCCGGAATTCCGGGGCTTTTCATTACCACATCAGCATTCAGAATCAAATCTTCGGTATGCTGTTCTTCTTCCCAGGCTATTTTATTAATGATAAGAACTTCTTTGTAACTCTCTTTAATCTTTCCAAAATCGGATACAAAAACATCATATCCTTTTTTCTTTCCAAGGATTGCGGTTCCTACACCGCTTTCTCCTCCTCCCAAAACAACCAATCTCATCTATCTTAGTTTTAAAGTAACGATTGACAATATGGCTAACATTACAGCAACAATCCAGAAACGGGTTACGATTTTACTTTCGTGATATCCTTTTTTCTGATAATGATGATGCAGCGGTGACATCAGGAATATTCTTCGGCCTTCGCCAAAACGCTTTTTCGTATATTTAAAATAAGTCACCTGTATAATTACCGAAGCACTTTCGGCAAGGAAAATGCCGCAGAATAAAACAATTAATATTTCTTTACGAACAGCAATAGCAAGAACAGCAATGATTCCTCCAATGGTTAAACTTCCCGTATCGCCCATAAATACCGATGCCGGAAATGAATTATACCAAAGAAATCCAATCAAGGCTCCAACAAAGGCCGATATAAAGACGGTCATTTCTCCCGAATTGGGTATGTACATTATATTCAGATAATTTGAGAAAATGATATTTCCTGAAACGAATGTAAATATCCCGAGCGCGAGGACGGAAACTGCGGAAGTTCCGGCGGCGAGGCCATCGATTCCATCTGTTAAATTAGCTCCGTTTGAAACCGCTGTAATAATGAAAATTACTACCGGAATAAACACTAACCAAGCCCATTTTTCATATCCGTCTCCCATGAATGACAATACTTCTGCATAATCAAATTCATTGTTTTTTACAAAAGGAATTGTCGTTGCTGTCGATTTTTCTTCAACCGGCGCAGGCAATATTACTGTTGTATTTGCAGCAGTTCTAAAAACATCTGTACGACCGGTATCTGTTCTTACTGTAACGGCAGGATTGAAATACAAAACTGCTCCTACAATAATTCCTAAACCAACCTGACCAATAACTTTAAAAATACCTTTTAGTCCTTGTTTATCTTTTTTGAATATTTTGATATAATCATCTACAAAACCAATTGTTCCCATCCATAAAGTGGTTACAATAAGAAGCACGATATAAATATTGTGCAGTCTTGCGAATAACAATACCGGAATTAATGTGGCAAAAATGATGATTAATCCCCCCATTGTAGGCGTTCCCGCTTTTTCGTTCTGACCTGCAAGACCAAGCTCACGAACTGTTTCTCCAACTTGCTGACGGCGCAAAAAGTTAATCACTCTTTTACCATAAATAGTTGACAAAAGCAGTGAAAGCAAAAATGCTAAAGCCGATCTGAATGTTATATACTGGAAAACTCCTGTTCCAGGCACATCAAGTGTTTTGTCAAAATATTCAAATAAATAGTACAGCATATTTTTCTATTTTTTAAATTCCAATTTTGAAACTCCAAATTCCAATTGTGTGGTGGTATTTGAACTTAAAAATTCTTTATTATTTGTTTAGTTGAACTAAAATTTCTTTTACCGTTTCCATATCATCAAAATGGTGGCGAACTCCATTTATTTCCTGATAAGTTTCGTGTCCTTTACCCGCAATTAAAATGATATCATTTGGCTGTGCCAATTGACAAGCCGTTTTAATAGCTTGTTTTCTATCTGTAATTCTTAATATCTTTTTGTAATTATGAGCTTCAACACCTTGTTCCATTTCGTCGAGAATCACTTCAGGATCTTCATTTCTTGGATTATCTGATGTTAAAATTGCTTTATCACTTAAATCTGTAGCAATTTTTGCCATAATTGGCCTTTTTGTTTTATCTCTGTTTCCGCCGCAACCCACAACTGTAATCAATTGTTCGTTTTTGGTTCTAATATCATCAACCGTTTTTAGAACATTTTCTAAAGCGTCAGGCGTATGTGCATAATCTACAATTGCTGTTACTTTAGAATCAGTTACGATGTATTGAAAACGACCCGAAACACTTTCTAAATCAGACAGTAAACGCAACGCCTCAAGGCTATCCATACCTAATTCTACAGCTGTTCCGTAAATTGCCAAAACGTTATAAGCATTAAATGTTCCAATTAGTTTAACCCAAACTTCGTTATCATTGATTTTCAACAATAGTCCTGATAACTGGCTTTCTAAAATGGTTGCTTTAAAATCGGCATACGATTTTAGGGCATAAGTAAACTTTCTTGCCACAGTATTTTGCAGCATTACTGTTCCGTTTTTATCATCAATGTTAGATAATACGAAAGCTGTTTTTGGAAGCGAATCAAAAAATGATTTTTTTACATCTCTGTATTCTGCAAAAGTTGGATGGTAATCCAAATGATCATGCGAAAGATTTGTAAAAATTCCGCCTGTAAAATGCAAAGCTTCTGTACGCTTTTGGTGAATTCCATGCGAACTAACTTCCATAAAACAATGCGTTACACCCGCTTCTATCATTTCATTTAAATAATGATTAATAGTAATTGAATCCGGCGTAGTATGCGTTGCAGGATATTCGGTTTCATCAACCATTATTTTTACTGTTGATAATAACCCAACTTTAAAACCTGCTTTTTTAAACAACTGAAACAATAATGAAGCAATTGTTGTTTTTCCGTTTGTACCTGTTACACCAACTAATTTTAGTTTTGCAGACGGATCTTCAAAATAATTAGCAGCCATAAAAGCCAAAGCTGTATTGGTGTCTTTTACCTGAATATAAGTAACGTCTTTCTGAATATTTTCTGGAAGCGTATCGCAGATAACAGCTTTTGCTCCTAATTGAATTGCTTTTTCGATATAATCATGTCCATCAGAAAGTGAACCGCGAATAGCCACAAAAACGTCATTTGACTCTACTTTTCGCGAATCAAATTCAATTTTCCGGATGCTGATATCTGTCGAACCTGTTACAGATTCGATAGCCGCTTTATATAATATGTCTTTTAGTATTTTCACGATAATTCTAATACTATAGTTGTGTTTCTAATTATGTTTTGTCCTGCCTGAATCGATTGATTCTTAACTTTTCCAAATCCATTTACTTTTACTTTTAAACCTAAGTTTTCTAATAAAGCAACGGCATCCATTCCCGGCATTCCTTTTAAATCAGGAATTTGATTTAATTTTTTATTCGATTCTTTGTCGTATTTATCATAACTGATTTCTTGTTTTGAAATCTTAGAATCCAATTGTTTTATTTTATTGGTAGAAGGCGCATCTGTAAAAATCTTTTGTGCGATTCTTTTAAAAACCGGCCCTGCAACATCGGCTCCGTAATAATTATTCTTAGATGTATTTGGCTTGTGAACTACCACAATACAAGAATATTTTGGATGGTCTGCCGGAAAATACCCTACGAAAGAAGATGCATAATACAAATCAGATTTTCCTTTTACACCGCCATAATTTACCTGAGCTGTTCCTGTTTTTCCTGCCATCGAAAAATCTTTCGAATACAATTTAGAACCTGTTCCCTTTTTAACTACATTCAGCAATACTGCTTTTACTTTCTTCAATGTCTCTGGCGAACAAACTTTTGGATTGATTACTTCAACATCAAACTTTTTAATGGTTTTATTCCATTCTTTAATTTCAGATACAAACTGTGGTTTTACCATTACACCATTATTGGCAACAGAATTGTAAAGTGCCAGTGTCTGCATTGGTGTAACTGAAACGTTATATCCAAAAGCCATCCACGGAAGTGTAGTTCCTGACCAGTGTTTATCTCCCGGCTGTGGAATGTACGGTCTGCCTTCTCCTTTAAAATGAAGCCCTAGTGTTTTATTTAATCCCCAGCCTTTAATATGGTTTACAAACTTAGACGGGTTACTCTTGTAATTTTCATAAACTGCCTGTACCATAACAGTATTTGATGAAAGTTCGAAACCGCGCGCTAAAGAAACTTTTCCGTAACCACCATTGTGTGAATCACGAACACTTCGTCCGTAATACTTTACTACTCCTCCATGAGTATCATAAACCTTGCTCGTATCTGCTACTTTATCTTCTAAAATCGCCATTAAATCAACTAATTTAAAAGTCGATCCGGGCTCCTGAGATTCGGCAATTGCATAATTTGTAGTTTCATAATACGATCCGTCTTCTGCTCTTCCTAAATTTGAAATAGCTTTTACATGACCCGTTTCTGTTTCCATAACGACAACACAACCATGATCTGCTTCGTAATCTTCTAACTGTTTCAACAAAGCGTGATGCGCAATATCCTGAATAAAAACATCTATTGTCGAAATTACATCGTAACCGTCAATTGGATCTACTTCGTTTACGTCACGAATTGGTTTCCATTGTCCTTTTGCAATTTTTTGTTTTAAAATCTTACCGTCTTTTCCGTTCAGGTAACTTTTAAAAGCCCACTCGATTCCTTTTCCAACTTCAACTCCGGTAGCAGGATCAATTCGGTCGTAACCAATCGTTCTTTCTGCAATTTTTCCAATTGGGTGTTTTCTAACCGTTTCCTGCTCTACAATTATACCGCCTTTAAAAGCGCCTAAATTAAAAAGAGGAAAACCTTTAATTTTTACATATTCGGTATAGCTCAAATTACGAGCTATTAAATAATAACGGTTTTTATTAGCTCTCGCTTTTCTTAATTCCTTTTCATAATATCCTGAAGGTCTGTCTAAAACAGTTTCAAGAGAATCCGATAATGATTTTATATACTTTTCAAAAGTTTCTGTTTTTGGTGCTTTTGCATCAAAACGAATTTCATAATTTGGAATTGACGTAGCCAGTAAACTTCCGTCGGCAGAATAAATATTTCCTTTATTGGCAGGAATTACAAAATTTCTAACCGTACGCTGTTTTGCCAGTTTTCTGTAATAATCTCCTTCAACCCATTGAATATTGGTTAATTTAACGACAATAGCAATTGCCATCAAAAAGATGAAAACTGCTACGAGGTAAATTCTGTAGGATATATGTTTATCGTCTACTGCCATATTCTTTTAAAGAAACTTTTTTCTTCTTCTTTTTTAACTTCTATTTTTACAGGAGGAACTGTCGACGGAAAAATTTGTTTCTCTAACATTTTATCCGAGATGGTTGACTCCATTTTTAATTTCATCAATTCTGAACGTCGATCGACAAATTCTGATCTTAGTTCTTTTACTTCATTGTTCAGCTTTGCTATTTCAAATACTTTTTGCTCGTATCGCTGTGTATTTGCAATCATCAAAATCGCCAGCAGAATTATAAAAACAATGAATCGCCAGTTTTTTACCGCATCATCGTTGATTAAAAATCTTGCTTTTAATATGCTGAATACTCCACTTTTCATTTTCTACCTATATATATGTATTATATTTTTTCAGCAATTCTCAATTTCGCGCTTCTGGCTCTGTTGTTTATTTTGATTTCTTCATCATCCGGAACAATCAGTTTTCCTATTGTTTTAAACGGCACCGAATAATTTCCGTAAAAATCTCTTTCTGGTTCTCCTTCAAACATTCCGTTTTTAATAAATCTTTTTACCAGTCTGTCTTCAAGAGAATGGTATGAGATTACTGAGAATCTTCCGCCTGGTTTTAAAATCTCTAATGACTGCTCAATAAATTCTTTCAAAACATCCATTTCCTGATTTACCTCAATTCGAATAGCCTGATAAATCTGAGCCAGTATTTTGTTTCGAACTTTCTCTGGTAAATATTTTTTAAGAACTTCTTTTAATTCGTCTGTTGTTTTAATCGGTCTATGCTGTCTCGCTTCTACAATTGTTCTTGCTAAAACAGGCGCATTTTTCAACTCCCCATAATCAAAAAAAACACGACGCAAATCCTGTTCTTCATATTCATTTACCACGCGGTAAGCATTTAAGTCATTTTTTTGACTCATCCGCATATCCAGCTCGGCATCGAATCGGGTTGAAAAACCTCTTTCCGGAACATCAAACTGATGTGATGAAACTCCTAAATCGGCCAAAATTCCATCAACCGCTTTAACTCCGTGAAAACGCAGAAATCTTTTTATAAATCTGAAGTTTTCATTAATCAGCGTAAATCTTTCGTCTGGCAGCGCATTTGCCAGTGCATCTTCGTCCTGATCAAAAGCAAACAATTTTCCGTTTGGCCCTAAACGTCTCAAAATTTCTTTTGAGTGGCCTCCGCCTCCAAACGTTACATCTACGTAGATGCCGTTTGGTTTAATATCTAAACCATCAACCGTTTGATGAAGTAAAACCGGATTATGATATTCCATTGTCGTCGTCATTAATATTTCCCATTACTTCCTCGGCTAAATCAGCAAAATCCATATCTTCGCCGCTTATTGATTTTTCGTATAAATCTTTATCCCAAATTTCCACAATATTAACCGCAGATGAAAAAACCACATCTTTAGAAATACCAGAAAACGTTACCAAATCTTTTGGCACCAATAATCTTCCTAATGCATCAATCTCTACCACTTTTACGCCGGCAGTAAATCTGCGAATGAAATCATTGTTCTTTTTTACAAAACGATTCAACTTGTTAATTTTCGCCATCATCAAATTCCACTCATCCATTGGATACAATTCTAAACACTGCTGAAAAACAGAGCGCTTCAAAACAAAACCGTCCTGAAGCGAGGAAGCCAATTGCTTTTTTAAAGGCGCAGGTATCATTAACCTCCCTTTAGCATCGACTTTACACTCATATGTTCCTACAATTGTATTCAAGAAAAACCACTTAACATGTTATACAGCAAAAATATAAAAAAAAATACCACATATTACCACAAAATACCACTTTGTTGATAAGTTTAACCATTTTATTACCACTTTGCATAAACATTAAATAATCAGCTGTTTAGATATTAATCAGCTCACAGAATGATTCTTTTAACAATTAAAAATTTTAAACATCATTTCTCTTAAAAAATTAATTATAATGCAATGAATTTAACATTTACATAATATAACAAAAACCATTCTAAAAGCTGATTTTTAAACAGTTATAAGTTCTACTAAAATTATGTAGTTAAAAAATGGCGGCAAAAATTCATTTTTGTTTATTAAACCCTATATTTGTCGAAATTGAAATTGGCATTAGATTAGATGGACAAACACTATAAAAAAGAAGGCAAATACAGCTATTTTGAAGCTGGAGAAGGAACACCTATCGTTATTCTGCATGGGTTAATGGGAGGTCTAAGTAACTTTGATGGTGTAGCACAATATTTCCCAACAAAAGGATATAAAGTTGTTATTCCGGATTTGCCAATATACACACAAAGCATTTTAAAAACGAATGTAAAAAGTTTTGCTAAATACGTTAAGGATTTTATCACTTTTAAAGGTTTTGACAAAGTAATTCTTCTGGGAAATTCTCTTGGAGGGCACATTGCATTGTACCACACAAAACTTTATCCTGAAAAAGTAGCAGGACTTGTAATCACAGGAAGTTCAGGACTTTATGAGAGCGCAATGGGCGACAGTTACCCAAGAAGAGGCGATTATGAATACATTAAAAAGAAAGCCGAAGATGTATTTTATGACCCTAAAATTGCAACTCCTGAACTTATCGATGAAGTATATGCGACTGCCAATGACCGCATAAAACTAATCAAAACTTTAACAATTGCCAAGAGTGCAATTCGTCATAATATGGCCAAAGATTTACCAAAAATGGATGTGGAAACCTGCATTATTTGGGGTAAAAATGACTCTGTAACACCGCCAAATGTTGCTGAGGAATTTGACAAATTATTGCCTAATTCAACTTTGTATTGGATTGACAAATGTGGACACGCTGCTATGATGGAACATCCTCAGGAATTTAATGAAATTCTTGAAAAATGGCTTACCGAAAAGAATTTATAGCATCTAACTTTCGATTTTAAAGGAGGTTTTAAAACCAAAAAACATGAAAATTAATACCGCCGAATTTATTGTCAGTAATTCTGATGCATCAAAATGCCCGAAAGATTTTTTACCGGAATACGCATTTATAGGCCGATCTAACGTTGGTAAATCATCTTTGATTAACATGATTACCAATCATAAAAACTTAGCAAAAACATCTGGAAAACCAGGAAAAACACAGCTGATAAATCATTTTAAAATCAACAATAACTGGTTTTTAGTCGATTTGCCGGGTTATGGTTACGCTAAAGTTTCTAAAAAAACAAAATCTGTTTTCCAGCAGTTTATTACTGATTATTTTGAAAACAGAGAGCAGCTGGTATGTGCTTTTGTATTGATAGATATTCGCCATGAAGCTCAAAAAATAGACATTGAATTTATGTCGTATATGGGTGAAAGCGAAATTCCTTTTTGCATTATTTTTACCAAAGCAGATAAAATAAGTAAAGGGAAAATTGATTCGCATATTGCTGCTTACCGCAAACAAATGTATGCTAACAACTGGGCAGAAATGCCTCAATACTTTGTAACTTCATCAACAGAATCAATTGGCAAGGAAGAACTTCTTTCTTATATTGACGAAGTAAATCAGGAAGTTTTTAAAAACAACTCAGAGTTCTAAAAATGAAATTCCAATTTTAAAATTCCAAACTTTTTAGAACTGGAAAATTTCATCAATAAAAAATCCCAAATTCTAATCTAATAATTGGAATTTGGGATTTTAAATATTTTTGGAATTTCTACTATTTAGTCAGTTCCAGTTTTTCTGCAAAGTAATCGCAGAAATCTTTCATTGTATCTGACATTTTTTCGTCATCTGTTGCACGTTTAAAAGTATCAGCCATTGCAACTAATGTCTGGTGGAAGAAAATTTTCATTTCGTCTACCGGCATATCTTTTGTCCATAAATCGATACGCATAGTTTCCTGCGCTTTACTGTCCCAGATTGACAACATAATAGCTTTTGCTTCTTCTGCAAGAACTCCGCCGTCTTGTGCACTCCATGTTAATTTTTCCGGAACACGGTTTTCGTCTAATTCGACATTGAATTTAATTTCTGATTTTATTGTATTTGACATTATTTCTTAGGTTTATATTTTGACTTTTCGAAAATTTCTTTTGCGTTTACTTTTAATAATTCCGACAGGGAAACATTATTATTTTTCATATATGAGCGAACAATCTGCCATCCTATCCATGCGCCCACTCTTCCCGGAGAATCGTTATCTATTTCAAGATAGAATTTAGAAAACGGAGCCGGTGCTATAAAGCGTGTTGTTAATTTAGGATCTAAACTGTACAACATTTCGTTTTCAAGAAAATAACGCCACATATAGTTTTCATTTTCTTCACACCATTTTATCTGTTCAGGCGAATAGCCCATTTTTTCGGCATCTGTATATTGAGGCAGAAGTAAATCTTTTGCATATAATTCTTTTCCTTCAAAAATCATTTGAGAAATCAAATTTTTATCAGGATATGCCGGAATGTTTCTATAAGTAAAACTCGAAACTACATCTGGCATAATTTGTTTTTCTTCAAAATTGTATTTAATGTAATTTGGAAATTCATAGAACTTATGATCTTTTCCTAAATACAATTCCAGCGCTACAATTACAAGGCTGTCTGCATAAATTGCTTTCGTATTATAATCCATTTCACCAATTATGGTAATCACTTTTGGTGTTTTTGTTTTTGGAAAATAATATTTTACATGTTTAAAAAGCTCATTGAACTCTTCACGTACAGGCTCAAAATTGGCGTATTTTTTCTGCACTTCTTCATAAACTTCTCTCCAAATAGGTTCCTGCATTTTTTGCAGCCAGACATTATCGTCATTTCCTTCCGGAAAAAAGAAAGGATATTGTTTTTTTACTTTAGCGAGATCTTCTGGTTTGGTTTCAAAAAACACCTTGTCAAAACGTTCTACTTTAATATCAACCGGAATTTCTTCAACCTCTTTTTCAACCTTTGTTTTTTGGTCACAAGACAAAAAAAACAAGCACAGAACCACTACAAAGCGATAAATTTTCATTTTATTTTAATTAGATTTGTGTTGCTGGAATTTAAATACATATATATAGTATGTACTTAAAAATAATTCTGCAAATATACATCCCTGTATCTTAAAACTTGAACTATTATGGCTAAAAAAAGCACAATTCAAACAGAAAAAGTAAATACACATATTGTTGAATGGTTAAAAAACTATGCTGCTAACGCAAAAGTGAATGGTTTTGTTATTGGAATTTCGGGCGGAGTAGACTCTGCAGTGACTTCTACCCTGTGCGCACAGACCGGTTTACAGGTTTTATGCGTAGAAATGCCTATTCATCAAGCTGAAAGTCAAGTTTCTAGAGGAAGAGAACATATTGAGCAGCTAAAAAAGCGTTTTCCAAATGTTTCGAGTGCACAAACTGATCTGACTTCTACTTTTGAAGCTTTTAAGAGCGTTGTGCCAACCTCAAAAGATTCAACAAAAGTTAATTTATCATTAGCCAACACAAGAGCGCGTTTAAGAATGACTTCTCTATATTATTTAGCAGGAATTCACGGGCTATTAGTAGCAGGCACAGGCAATAAGGTCGAAGATTTTGGTGTAGGATTTTATACAAAATACGGAGATGGAGGTGTTGATTTGAGTCCGATTGCCGATTTAATGAAATCTGATGTTTATGCTCTTGGAGAGTTTTTAGCCATTCCAAATTCAATTTTAACGGCTGCTCCAACCGACGGACTTTTTGGCGATAACAGAACAGATGAGGACCAATTAGGCGCAAGTTATGACGAACTTGAGTGGGCAATGTTGGCCGCGGAGTCAGGAAATACGGCGGATGACTTCACGGGGAGAGAAAAATCTGTCTTTGAAATTTATAAAAGATTAAACACCAGTAATAAGCACAAAATGGACCCAATTCCGGTTTGTTTGATACCAAAAACGTTAAAATAAATATTTTAACATTTGTCTGCAATTAATTACAGAATTTATTTATTAATTTTACAGTTCCAAAAACATGATAACAATTCTAAAAAGGTAAAATTATGATTAAAGTATGTCTTGCAGACAATCATCCTGTGACTCACTTTGGCGTTAAGTCTTATTTTAAAGACCACGATCAAATTTCAATTGTTGCCAACGTAGGCAATTTTTCAATGGTTAGAGATATTCTTCAAACGAAGGAAATCGATATTCTAATCTTAGATTTAGAATTAGAAGGTCTTTCTAGTATCTTCGAAGTTAAGTCTATCCTGAAAAATTTCCCAAAAACAAAAATTGTAATTTTCAGTGACTTGGCTGAGCAAATGTATGCTCCAAATGCTATTAAAGCTGGAGTATCCGGGTATGTACACAAAACAGAAAAACTTGAAACTTTAGGTCTTTCTATTGTAAAAGTACACGAAGGAAAAATTATCATCAACGAAACTGTTCGCAAAAACATGGCCCTTATTGCTAAACAAAGCAAAAGCGAACGTTTATACAGAAAACTTTCTAACCGTGAAATCGAGGTTTTACGTTATTTAAGTGATGGTAAGAAAAACAATGAGATTTCTAAAATCTTAAGTCTGAACGAAAAAACGATCAGTACTTACAAATTAAGATTACTAACGAAATTAAATGTTACTAATTTAGTTGACTTAGTAAACAAAGCTAAGACTTTAGAAATTATTTAATTTGATGGTATCCTGATTGTTTATTCAATCATCAACCATAAAAAAAGCTCTATATTGTTAATCACTATAGAGCTTTTTGATTTTTATCCGCCGTGGTACGGCACCACTACCCTTCCTAATTTTTTAGAAAAATTATTGAGCAGTTTAGAATAATCAACTACCATTGATAATACTTCCATACTGTCCTGCTCCGGATTTGTAAGCAATGAGGTTTTTAATTCGTGAATTATTTTTGAAACCAAAAACCAGCGCATAGAAAATATTGTATCAGATACATTTTGTTCTATCGTTTCATTTTTATGTTTCGGAAAAATATTCTGGCCTTCCCAGTTATGAATGGTCAGCCTTTCATCTTCCATCAAAATATTTGTCACTTCCTGAGCAAATTCAGGTTGTAAATGCATTAAATATTTATCTAAGCTAAAAGTTTCATTTTGATTATAAAAATCAATAATATTGGTAAAAAGATTCTGAAATAATACATTCGATAATTCTACCTCATCTTCCTGAAGACTTAAATATATTTTTTCATATACTTTATATTTTCGCTTTTCAGAAACCTCTTTTACATTTCCTTCTTCATCGGCTTTTAAGAAAACATCTTCAAAATCCTCCAAAACACTTCCGTACAAAAGAAGCAGTTCTATAATTTTTTTCTCAAAACCATATAAAATATCTACTTTTTCTGCTTGTTCCGGAGAATACGGCATATCACCAGGATAATAATCATCTGGCGGTCCAGTTCTTGGATCTTCCGGATCTCCACCTGAAAAGCCGGCATTTTTTGGATTTTGGTTTCTAACTACTTCAAAAGGCTTTTGCTCCTGTTTTTGCTTTTTATTAGCGTCGGCAATATCTTTTTGAATTAATTGTGCCAGTGTACTTACCAAAACCTGCTCAGAAATATCCATAATTCTGGCACATTCCTGAACATAAACTTCACGCTGGATACGGTCTGGTATTTTAGAAATACTCACAACCATATCACGAATCAGATCGGCTTTTTTGATAGGATCATTTTTAGCTTCACCCATCAAAATAGAAGCTTTAAACTGAATAAAGTCTTTACTGTTATTTTCCAGATACGCTACAAGATCATCATGAGAATTTTTTCTGGCAAAACTATCCGGATCTTCTCCATCAGGGAAAGCACAAACTCTTACATTCATTCCTTCTTCCAGAATCAAATCGATTCCGCGGATAGACGCTCGCAAACCCGCCGCATCTCCATCAAAAAGTACTGTAATATTTCGGGTAAGACGATTTACCAATCGTATTTGATCTGGCGTTAAAGCCGTTCCTGATGATGCTACAACATTTTCGATTCCGGCCTGATTAAACTGAATAACATCGGTGTAACCTTCAACCAGATAACAGTTATTTTGTTTGGCAATGGATTGTTTGGCCTGAAAAATTCCGTAAAGGACTTTACTTTTATGGTAAATATCGCTTTCGGGCGAGTTTAGGTATTTAGCCGCTTTTTTATCATTGGTTAAAATACGTCCTCCAAAACCTAAAACACGTCCGGACATACTATGAATTGGAAACATAACACGACCTTTGAATCGGTCAAACGGGCGATCTTCTCTTGGAATTGTTAAACCTGTACTTTCTAAAAATTCCAGTTTATATCCTTTTCCAAGTGCTTCTTTGGTTAAAGCATCCCAGGTTTCAGGGGAATATCCTAATGCAAATTTTTTGATGGTTTCGTTTGTAAAACCTCTTTCTTTAAAATACGATAAACCTATAGCTTTTCCTTCTTCAGAATTTACTAAAACATCCTGAAAATATTTAGCCGCAAATTCAGAAACCAAATACATGCTTTCGCGAACATCAGTCATAGCTTTTTCTGCTTCTGTCTGTTCGGTTTCTTCAATTTCAATATTGTATTTTTTTGCCAGATAACGAATGGCTTCAGGATAGGTAAATTGTGAATGTTCCATTAAAAAGGCTACAGAATTACCTCCTTTTCCTGAACTAAAATCTTTCCAGATTCCTTTTGCCGGCGATACCATAAATGAAGGCGAGCGTTCGTCTGAAAACGGGCTCAGACCTTTAAAGTTACTTCCGGCACGTTTTAAATTGACAAAATCGCCAATAACCTCCTCTACGCGAGCAGTTTCAAAAACAGCGTCTATTGTACTTTGTGAAATCAAAACGTAAATTATTTTTTAAAAATTCGAGCCTGTAAAAATACGCAAATCCAAGCTGAATTTTTGCTATTAAAATAAAAAAAGTGTCTCTTTCGAAACACTTTTTCCACTAACTAAACTCAACTTTATATTTAATTTAAATCGAGACGTAATCCTAAAGAAATATTATTTTCTTTGACTAAATTATCCTGAAACAATGGATTTAAATCGTACTTAAAATACAAACTCAAATCTCTATAACCAATATAAGAACTAAGACCGTATATAAAATTATTTACATTATAATCGCCTTTTATTCTTGTTTTGTACTTCAAATCTTCTTCTTCAAATTTCAGGATTTGTTTTGATTTTACATTGATTCCGGTATAACCTCCTATTCCAAAACGGAAGCTTTTATGAGTTTTAAAATATGTTTTTCCATTGCTTTGAACGGGTCTTGTAAAATCAAATTCTAAATGTACCGGCAATACTAAATACACATTTCTAAAACGAGATTCGGTTAAATGAATAGGGTTTACTTCCAGATTGGTCTGGTCTCCGTTTACTACAAAACTTCTATTTTCTGTTGCACGAATGTTATTGTACATTAACGAAAGTCCGTATTTAGCATGAAGCAGATTGTCGTTTTTCATTAATCTTGAATTATAGGTAAAACCCCATTCGTAAAAATGCGAACCTATAAAACTGTATTTGGAATCCTGCAGTTTTCCGTCGGCCAGCATATTGTTTAAACCCATTGCAAAAACAAACTGAGAAGTAGTTCTTTTTTCACCTCGAATAGAATCTCTGTCGTGTTTATACGATTTCCATCGAATCATGTAGATCTTTGCAGAATCTTCTTTTATTTTCCCGTCTACTTTTTTCTGAACTAAGTCATTTAACTCATTTTGGGCCAGAGTTACTTTTTCTTCTATAATTACAGCTCTGGCTTCGGCTAGTTCTTTTTTGCGTTTGTCAGCCTGTTCCTGTGTGATTTTACCTTCTGACAGCTGCACATTTATGGCTTCGATTTCTTGTTTTAAAGCTTCTTTTTCTTCTTTAGTAATTTTCTCGATTTTATTGGCAATTCTTTTTGCCTCAGACTCAAAAGTTTCCTGTCCTATTACTTTGCTTACTACTAAAAAGAAGAAAAGTATAAGATAAATGGTAAAATTTTTCATTATTGATTGTTTTAAATTGATTGAATATTTGATTGATGATGATTAATTCTAAATTGTTATTTCTTTTCTTCCTGATTTCTGTTAGACAAAGCCACTTTAACTTCCTGAAGATTTTTGTTTACTTTGGTAATTACTTTTTCTCTAAAAGATAACTCAAGTTCGCCGTCGACCTGATTAAGTAAATCTGAGGCGTTTATTTTTACTTTTGCTTTTTTTATTTTATTTGAATTTTCTGCCATGACCTTATTTTCTGCAGTTTCAAGCAATTGGTCTATGTTTTCTTTTTTTGGATTTTCGGCAATTACAGGTTGATTGGTGTTTGTTGATTGTTTTTCCTGATTGTTTTTGATGATTGAAAACTCCGCAATTTGATTTGATTGTTTTTGAAGAATTGTTTTCGTTTGCTGATTGGGCTTTTTTTCTTCTTTATTTAAAACTTCTTTCGAAGGATTTTCTGAAACGGCTATTCCCGTCTGAACTGAATCTCCAGTATTTACAAGCGGTTTTTCGACAGAATCTTTTCTGATTTCTTTTTCTGTTACGGTATTTTTAGGGGATTCAATTGTATTTTCTTTTTGATTAAAAAAGATCGTCGCAATCAATAAAAAACCTATAAAACTTGCTGCAACATACAGCCATTTTTTGTTTTTCTTTGGTTTCTTTTCTTCAGCTACACTAAGCATTGCATCTAATCGATCCCAGGCTTTATTGCTTGGTTCAATTTTGCACTGGTTTAGTTTATCACGGAAATCCTTTTCAAAATTATTCGGTTCCATTATTTTGTTTTTTTAAAATAGTAATTTGTGTTTGCAGCATCTTTCTGGCGTGTGATAATTGCGATTTTGATGTTCCTTCATTAATACCTAACATCTTTGCAATTTCATTGTGTTTGTAACCTTCTATTGCGTATAAATTGAAGACCATTTTATAACCATCGGGCAGAGCATCTATTAAATACTGAATTTGTTCTACGGTAAACTGACTGTCAATTTCATTAAAACTTTCTTCGGTAAAAAATTCATCTTCGGCAAATTGTACTTTCTTTTGAACTCTTAAATACGAAATGCATTCGTTTACCATAATCCGCCTTATCCATCCTTCAAAACTGCCTTTGTGTTCAAAATTTTTCAGGTTTGTAAACACTTTCATAAAAGCGGTTATCATTACATCTTCTGCCAGCTGAATGTCCTTTATATACTGCCGGCACACGCTTAACATTTTCGAAGAAAACTTGCTGTAAATCTGCTGCTGCGCCTGGCGATTATTTTCGACAGCGAGCTTTATGATTTTAGCTTCTTCTTGATGTAACTGAATAATTTTCATTAATAAGCTTTCGGTTTTTGGTTTGGTTTTGGTTCTAGAAACAGACTTCTATTAGCATAGACGCATAGAGTTTTGAAATGGTTGCATGAGGTGGAAAAAAAATCAAATTTTTAAAATTCCAAATTCCAAAAATTTAACAATGTTGATTTTATATATGTAAACTTAAGGAGAACTAAAGGAAAAGCAAATTGCAAAAAAATACTTTTTATATTTGAATGATTAAAAAAATTGAAATCTCGAAATGAAAGAGAAAGAAAGAAATATTGATTGGTTTAAAAATAAAGGAAAAAGAAAAGATCTAATACTTCAATTTTATGTTGAATTGGAAAATATTGGTATTAAAGATGATATCGGTTTAAAATCATATTCAAACGAAGATGATTTTGTATTTAGATTTGATGAAAACATCGAAACGACTATTAGCGACAAAAAATTACTAAATAGAATTTATGCATTAACTTCAAAATATGAAAAGTTAATTAACAAAACCTGTGAAGATTGCGGTAATAAAATTAAATATGGAGGATCCGATTATTTTTGTCAAGAGTGCTATTGCAAAAGATCAAGAAGATACAATTATGATTCCATAGGCGATCTTGGTTTTTCATATTATGATTCTGATCTGGTTTCGTCAAATTCTCGAGTATTTGTGAGATGGAATGAATTTTCTAAAGCAAATTTTAACATTGATAAAGAATCTATTTTTTCGAGTGGTTTTCCGATTGAAATAGATTTTAAATATAAATTTCCTGTAATGAATCGCGACTTTGAGGATTACATAAATATACGAGAAATATTTAGCGTCTCAAATTGGCATGAAAATTTTTATACCCTGCTTAAACATATTCCGGATAACTTACTAGATACAAATGATCAAAACTTCAAATACGTCTTAATTCATCATTTAGATGATTGTAATATTTGCGGTTACAAATCAATATACAACAAGAACGTGTGTTTAGTATGCCATAAATCTGGTTTCGACAGAGTATTGACCGAAAGGATGAAAAAATATTATAATACAATTGAAGATTGGTATAAAAAAATGCAATTAGAATATCATTCCGAAAATTCCGAATTTAAATATCCTAAATGGGAAAATGAATTTGAAAAATCTGAAAACTATGTGAAATTATTTAGTAAAAAAGAACTTGAAGAACTAAAAATGGCTGAATCAGAAAAATATGATTTTTAAATAAAGTAATTTTCTAATTAAAAAAATTATTTCTTCCTTTCAATAACATAATTCACCATCAAAGTCAAAGCATCTTTGTATTCTGAATCTTCGAAGTTTTGAAGTAAAGAAAGTGCTTCTTGCTGGAATTCGACCATTTTGTTTTCGGCGTAAGCCAAACCATTATTGTTTTTTACAAAGGCAATAACTTCTTTTACGCGTTTTTTGTCTTTGTTGTGGTTTTTGATGGAGTTTATCAGCCACTTTTTTTCCTGCGGCGTACAGGTATTTAAAACGTGAATTAAAGGCAGAGTCATTTTTTGCTCTTTAATATCGATTCCGGTTGGTTTTCCAATGGCTTCTTCGCTGTAATCGAATAAATCGTCTTTGATTTGAAAAGCCATTCCAATTAATTCGCCAAACTTACGCATGTTTTCTACCTGTGCATCATCTTCAATTACGGCTTTTGCACCAAGCGCACAACAGGCAGCAATAAGTGTTGCTGTTTTTTTTCTGATGATTTCGTAGTAAACCTCTTCGGTAATATCAAGTCGGCGGGCTTTTTCAATTTGAAGTAATTCACCTTCGCTCATTTCGCGAACTGCAACCGAAATAATTCTTAAAAGATCAAAATCACCATTATCGATCGATAAAAGCAATCCTTTTGAAAGTAAGTAATCTCCAACCAGAACTGCAATTTTATTTTTCCAAAGCGCATTGATTGAGAAAAATCCGCGGCGGCGATTACTATCGTCAACAACATCGTCGTGAACTAAAGTCGCCGTATGAATAAGTTCAATAACAGAAGCACCACGATACGTTCTCTCGTTTACAGTACCGCCAGAAACCATTTTTGCCGTAAGAAACACAAACATCGGACGCATTTGTTTTCCTTTTCGGTTTACAATATAATAGGTAATTCTGTTGAGTAAGGCAACCTTAGAGGTCATCGATTCATGGAACTTTTTTTCAAAAAGTTCCATCTCGGCAATAATGGGCTGTTTTATTTGTGAAGTAATATTCATTTCGATTCCAAATATACTATTTTAAATAAAAAAACGTTGTCTATTTTATGTTAGTATATCAACAATTTCAATACTAATTTAAAAAACAATCCAAAAACACCTCAATCTAATACTAATTTGAATTCATTAATTAAAAGTAAAACCAAAAAAACTATTTATTATGAAAACAAAATTTTTATTAATTGGAACATGTATCGCTTTATCACTATTTACAAGTTGTAATTCTGATGAAAACACAAATGACGGAACGAGCAAGGTAATTACAAACGATGAAATTATTGCTAATGCTAAAATAGATGCTTCAATAGATGATGTTACGAATATTGCTGAAGATCAATTTAGTGCTCAGCTTAATATTAATAACAAACCTGCCGGAAACATTAAAAACTTTTTGCCTAGCTGTGCTGTTATTACAACAGTTTTAACGAATAATACGTTTACCAAAACGGTAGATTTTGGTGTTGACGGATGTACACTTGATAACGGAAATACGGTAAAAGGAAAAATGGTAGTTTCATTTTCTAATGATTTTTCGGCTTCTACACAGACTATTAGTTATACTTTTGAAGGGTTTTATCATAACGGAAAAAAACTTCAGGGAAGCAAAAGCATTGTTCGAACTGTAAAATCAACTGATTTACTTGCAGAAGCACATCCGGTTTCGACCGCCGAAATTGATTTAACTATTACTTTTGATGACGGAAGTGTTTACAGCAGAAAAGGTTCTCTTATAAAAGAAATGACTGCGGGTTACAACACTTGGTTTAATTGGGAAGATAATGTATTTGTAGTAACCGGAAGCGGCACAACTACACTGCCAAACGGAGATACTTTTTCGGCAGAGATTACAACGCCTTTAGAATTTAAGGCTTCATGCAGAAAATCATTTGCTGTAAAAGGTGTGGTTTCTGTAACTAAAAACGGGGCTTCGGCTGTTATTGATTATGGCAGCGGAGATTGCGACACGCTGGCTAAAGTAACCAAAGACGGCGTAACAGAAGAAATCGATTTGAAAAAATAATTCCCTTTTTGCCCAGAAAAAAAGCATTAAAGACAAGATTCACCCTCGTTTTTAATGCTTTTTTAATTACCATCAATATCAAATGTCCCGATGGAACATAATTCTACATTGTCTCTATTTTTTTTCTACTAATGAGATCCTAGCAGATTATATTGTTTCGGCTTCTTTGTTTGCCAGCTGTCCGCAGGCTGCATCGATATCTTTTCCTCGGCTTCTTCTTACTTTCACTACAACACCAATATTTTCAAGTGCTTTTATATAAGCCATAATCGATTCTTCTGAAGCTTGTTGAAATTCTCCGTCATCGATTGGATTGTACTCAATTAAATTGACTTTGCAAGGCACATATTTGCAGAATTTCACCAAAGCATCTACAGAAGCTTTATCGTCGTTAATTCCTTTCCAAACCACATATTCGTACGAAACTTTGCTTTTTGTTTTTCTGTACCAATATTCTAATGCTTCTCTTAAATCCTTTAAAGGAAAGTTTTTGCTGAAAGGCATAATCTTCGCGCGGGTTTCATCAATCGCAGAATGCAGGGAAACGGCCAGTTTAAACTTCACTTCATCATCGGCCATTTTTTTGATCATTTTTGGAATTCCCGATGTTGAAAGCATAATACGTTTTGGCGACATTCCTAGTCCCTCTGGCGATGTAATCATATCAATGGCTTTAATGACATTATTATAGTTCATTAAAGGTTCTCCCATTCCCATAAAAACAATATTTGAAAGCGGATGATTATGATACAAACGACTTTCTTTATCGATTGCCATAATCTGATCGTAGATTTCTCCCGGCTCCAGATTTCGCATACGTTTTAATCTTGCTGTTGCACAGAAATTGCAATCTAAACTACAGCCCACCTGACTCGAAACGCAGGCTGTTGTTCTGGTTTCGGTAGGAATTAAAACAGATTCTACCACTAATCCGTCATGCAGGCGTACGGCATTTTTTACTGTTCCGTCGTTACTGCGCTGCATGGTATCTACCTTAATGTGGTTGATAACAAAATTTTCTTCGAGCATAGAACGTGTTGATTTTGCAACATTTGTCATATCCTCAAAACTATGTGCTCCTTTGCTCCACAGCCATTCATAAACCTGATTACCACGAAACGCTTTGTCATTATTAGCAACAAAAAAGTCTCGTAACTGATCTTTTGATAAGGCTCTTATATCTTTTTTCTCAATTTGCATGCTGCAAAGTTAATCACTTTTGTCATTTTTTCTGCCTTTTAGATGCTTTCTTAGTTTTTATACCAAAATATTTCTTCGCTGCTGCGCTAAACACCCAACACACTAGATAACAATCATTTAATTATTCACTATCATTTTCAGAGAAACGAAAATGAGACTCTAGAAACTTCTTTACCCTTTACTATAAGAATTTAATAAAAGTTTCCTCATGATTTTTATCATTTAATATCCTCTTAGTACGCAATAAATTTGATACAAGAAATAAGGTTAGTTCGCAACCACTTTAAAGAACTTTCCTAATTAAAACAACCTATACATATCAAAATGGAAACAATCAAATCAATCCTGGCAACAATTATTTTTACAACATTAACATTTCAGGCAAACGCACAAAGAACTTACACTTTAGTCGATACAAAATCAACTTTTGAAGTTGCAGGAACTTCTACTGTTCACGATTGGGTAATGAGGTCTACAGAAGGAACCGGAATTGCTAATTTAACCGTAAAAGATTCTAAACTAACAGGCATAAACAGCTTAACCATTACATTATTAGCAGAAAGCTTAAAAAGTTACAAAGCAAGTATGGATAAAGTAGCTTATGAAGCTTTAGATACAGAAACGCATCAAAATATTCAATACGTTTTAAAATCTGCGGTTAAGGTAGATGACACAACCTGGAATTTAACTGGAGTTTACACTATTGCCGGAGTAAGTAAAGAATATCAGACTCAGGTAAAGATCACTACTATAAACGGAGGGTTTATTTTGCAGGGTTCAAATCAAATTACTTTTGGCGATTTTGAAATGACACCACCAAAAGCCGCTCTTGGAGTTGTAAAAGCCGGAAAAGATTTAACCGTGATTTTTAATATTACACTAAGCTAACCACTCTATTTTTTTTTACAAAGGGACTTTCATAGTCCCTTTTTATTTTATCTCAAATTCTATTTTCTTCTCTAACAAATTCATCTTTTAGGCAGAAAAACTTCTTCTTCAATTAAGTCAAAATTTCTAAATAATATCAATTTATCAAATTAACATATTCCATTTTATTAATAATATCGATTTTATCAAAAATGAAAACGTTGTAGTTATTAAATATCAATTTAATAAAATTTTAACAATGATTTTTATCATGTATTTAACTGAATTATAGGCTGATCTTTGATACAAGTTAAAACAACATTCTTAGTACTAAATAGAAACCGGCCTACACATTAACTTATTTTTAATAATATAAACATGACAAAAATGAAAACCAATAAAATAAAATTAATTGCAGTTGTAATTGCAATTTTCGGAATCACTTCATTCGCTTCGGCACAAAAATCATACACACTTGACAGCAAATCTACTTTTTCAGTTGCAGGTACATCAACACTTCATGACTGGGAAATGAAATCGGCTTCGGGAACCGGAACAGCGAATTTAACAATAGCAAATTCTAAGCTTACAGAGATTGAATCTTTATCTGTTACTCTTTTAGCCGAAAGTGTAAAAAGCGAGAAAAAAAGCATGGATAAAGTAGCGTATGAAACTTTAAAAACAGATAAAAACAAAAACATTAAATATGTTTTGAAATCTGCCGAAAAAGTAAACGAAACGACTTGGGAATTAAACGGAACTTATACAATTGCCGGAGTAAGCAAAGCTTATAAAACTACTGTAAAAACAACTGTTACAAAAGACGGATTAAATCTTCAGGGATCAAACAAAATCACTTTTACTGATTTCGGAATGAAGTCTCCAACTGCAATGCTTGGAACTATTAAAACCGGACAAGATTTAACTATAAAATTCAATTTAAACTTTAATTTATAACCGCCATGAAGAAGATTTATATTCTATTTATTACCCTTATCAGCACATATGCTGTTAATGCACAAGTTAGTTTTGGAAACATGCAAAACCAAATCTCTAGAGGAAAAGACGGTATTAACGTTTTCGACGTACAAAAAGACAATAGAGAATTTAAAGGCCTTAGTATTGACTTTGGTGGGGCCTTCAACATGGATTTCCAAGCAACAAATTCATTCAACGATCAGCCTGCCAATTCTACAACTACGACTAATACAGCCACTGGGACAACTGTAAGAACAATTAACGGATATCGTTTAATGAATACTGAAAACAATTTTACTCTTCCTGCAGCTGATATGTATATTGGGGCTCAATTGTTTGACGGAGTAAGAGTTAATTTAGATGTTTATCTAGCGTCAAGACACCACAATGATTCTTATGTAAAAGGTGGATACTTACAAATTGACAAGTTAGACTTCATCAAAAAAGACTTCCTTGCTGATGTAATGAAATACGCTACAATTAAAATTGGACAAATGGAGAACAATTTTGGTGATGCTCACTTCAGAGGTTCTGATAATGGTAATACACTAAGAAATGCATTTGTTGGAAATAATATTATGTATTCTTTCACTACAGAAATGGGTATGGAGGTTTACTACAACAGAAGCGGATGGGTAAGCATGTTAGGTGTTACAAATGGTAATTTAAATCAAAGTAACGAACAAGTTTTTTATGCTGCTGGCCCAAACACAAACACAACACACAGCCCTTCAATCTTAGCTAAATTTGGTTATGACAAACAGGTTAGTCAAGATTTAAGAATAAGACTTACAGGTTCTTATTACCATAATGCAAATCTTGGTAACGCAAATATATATTCTGCTAACAGATCAGGATTTGGTTATTGGGGTATATTAAATAATAACGCTTATAACAATACTGTTACTAAGACTGATGCCAATGGTAATGTTGTTTCTACAAATAGTACTGATGTTCCTACTAGTTTCAGTAAAACGTCTACTCCAGAAGCAACGTTTAACCCTAATTTCAAAAATTGGGCAACTACATACATGATTAACCCTTTTGTAAAATATAAAGGACTTGAATTCTTTGGAACTATCGAATTAGCTTCAGGAGGAGACAAAGCAGGAACTGACGACAAACGTACCGCTAATCAATATGCTACAGAGGTTGTTTACAGATTTGGAAATACAGAACAATTCTATCTTGGAGGAAAATACAATACAGTATCTGGAAAATTATCTAATGCTGATGCTAAAGAAGTTACTGTAGACAAATTTGAAGCAAGTGCTGGCTGGTTTATGACTAAAAACATTTTAGCTAAATTAAACTATGTTAACCAAAACTATAAAAATTACTCACAATTTGTAGGAGATCCTGCAACTGGAAACGTAAACAACTTTTATGGCGGTAAATTTAATGGTTTAGTATTCGAAGCAGTAATTGCGTTCTAATATAACAAAAAATGAAAACGAGATTTCAAATATTAATTACGGGTTTAGCAGTTTTCTTTTTCTTAGGAAGTGCTAAACCCACTTTCTTTGCAGATGATACAGCCGTAGTAATAAACAAAATAAAGATAGAAATTACCGGAGTATCTACTGTAGGTAAATACAATTGCTCTAATACTTTTGCAGCAAAAGATACGGTCTATGTAAATTCAGTTAAAAAGAATGCTTTTAATACCGAAATCAAGATGTCTAACTTTGATTGCGGCAACAAAATCATGACCAAAGATTTACAGGGAACCGTAAAAGTAAAACAGTTTCCTAACAGCACAGTTTCTATTACAGACATAAAACAATGCGGTAAAAATTATAAATGCCGATTAAGCTTTTATATCACAGATAAAACATTAAAATACAAAGACTTTATTTTATATAATACCGATGATAAAATTCAGGGAACATTAAACTTAAAGTTTTCTGATATTGAACTGGAACCGCCCGTAAAAATGGCTGGTTTAATTAAAGTAAAAGATGATATTGTAATTAATTTCAGTCTTTATAAAAACTAAAAACACTACTTTAAAAGCTTTCAGAAAAAAATCATTTCAACTTTTCAAAAACGAAAAAGTTTGGCACAAGAATTGTCTTGCACTCAAAAGAAAAATAATCTTACAAAGGGCGCCGTTATTTTAAAATTTGTATTTTTATTATTCCACTTTATAACCTTTTAAATTTTATAACCTAAAAAAGACAATTCATTATGAAAAAACAAATTTTAAGTTTAGCTGTTGTTGCATTATTAGCATTTGGGGTTCAGTCATGTGAGAAAAAAGAAAACAAACCAGCAGATGAAGAACTAACTCTTGGAAACAAAGTAGATTCATTAACAACAGATATTGAAGAAGTAAAAGACACCGTTGTAAGCAAAACTGAAAACGCTGCTGCAAAAGCAAAAGATGCTACAGAAAATGCCGCTAATGATGTAAAAGATGCTACTAAAAAAGCAGCAAATGATGTTGAAAACGCAGCCAAAAAAACAGCTGCTGATGTAAAAGACGCTACAAAAAAAGGAGCAGAAAAAGTTGAGAACGCTGCAAAAGCCGCTAAAGACGGAACAGTAAAAACAGCTAAAGATGTAAATGAAGCTTTGAAAAAATAAACTTCAAATTAAAACTAAAAACTAAAAACCATTCGGCATTAACGAATGGTTTTTTTATGCAAAAAAGCCAGCGGATATTTTTTGTATTTTTGCATTCAATTAGAACAACTACAAGATGCATTTTATATCACAAGAATTAGAAGATTATATCGAACAGCATTCTGAAAATGAACCAGAATTACTCGCGAAACTAAATAAAGAAACATACCAGAAAATACTCTTGCCAAGAATGCTGAGCGGACATTTTCAGGGCCGTGTTTTAAGCATGTTATCCAAATTAATTCGTCCGGTAAATATTCTTGAAATTGGAACTTATACAGGTTATGCCGCGCTTTGTTTATGCGAAGGAATGCAGGAAAACGGACAGCTCCATACTATAGATATTAAAGAAGAATTAGTCGATTTTCAGCGAAAATATTTCGACGCATCGCCATGGGGAAATCAAATTTTTCAGCATTTAGGAGAAGCCATCGATATTATACCAACTATTGATGTAAAGTTTGATTTGGTATTTATTGATGCAGATAAGGAAAATTACCTCAATTACTGGGAAATGATTGTTCCGAAAATGAATAAAGGCGGTATTATTTTATCTGATAATGTTTTATGGAGCGGTAAAATCCTTGAACCGGTTCATCCAAACGACACTAGTACAAAAGTACTTTTAGAATATAACCAGCTTTTGAAAGAAGATCCTAGAGTAGAAACTGTTTTACTGCCTATTCGCGATGGGTTGACCGTGAGCAGGGTTTTATAACTTTTGAGATACTAAGGGTTCTAAGATGCTAAGTTTTTTCTTTTATATTATTTATTCTATTTAGATGAATTATTCAAACCAGATAAACAACGAAGGTTTTTCAATTATAAACAATGTATATACTGAAAATGAAATCGAAAAACTGATTTTGTTAATTGAAAATGTGACCCAAAATGATTCTGATAATGCAACCTTTAGAAAATCTCAGGACTTATTTGCTATCAGACAATTCCATAAAGAAGTTCCTGAAACTTTAGATTTTATTTTCAATGAAAATTTAAACGAAATTATTGAATCTAATTTTGGAAAAGGATACTTTATTACCAAATCTATTTATTTTGACAAACCTGAAAAATCAAATTGGTTTGTAGCTTATCATCAGGATTTAACGATTTCTGTAAATAAAAAAATTGAAGCTGCGAATTTTGAAAACTGGACCGTAAAACAAAATCAGTTTGCAGTACAGCCTCCAAAAGAAATTTTAGAGGATAATTTTACTATTAGAATTCATATTGACAAAACCACAAAAGACAACGGAGCTTTAAAAGTGATTCATAATTCTCATTCTAAAGGAATTTTGAGAATTGAAAATTTGGATTTTGATAATGAGAAAGAAACAATTTGCGAAGTCGAAAAAGGTGGGGTTATGATTATGAAACCTTTATTATTTCACGCTTCAAACAAAACAACAAACAACGAAAGAAGAAGAGTTATTCATATTGAATTTAGTAAACATGAACTTCCTTCGGGATTAGAATGGAGTGAAAAAACACTCCTTCAAAATAATTAAAATACTAAATAAATAAGGTTCTAAGCTTTCTCAAACAAAAACTCAGAACCTTAGTATCTTAGCAACTTAGAATCTTTAAAAATCTATCCCGGAAAATACTGCGGTTTTAATTTTCTGTAAGCCAAGAAAATTAACGAACCGAAAATTGCTCCAAAGAAATATCCTGCCAGGATATCGCCAGGGTAATGCAATCCTAAATAAATTCGGCTGTAAGCGAAGATCAAAGGCCAAAGGAATAAGAATCCTAAATATTTAAAATGACGCTTTAAAACCAAGTATAAAAACGTAGCAACAGCCATTGTATTTGCGGCGTGCCCTGAGAAAAAGCTAAACGATTGTCTAACCTGTACTACTCTAATAATGGTATTAATATCAGGATTATTACAAGGTCTTAAACGTTGAAAAGTGTGTTTGAACAAGTTACAGGTTTGGTCTGTAAAAGCAATTAAAACCGCTATAAAAAGCAGTAAATACAAAGTCTGCTTTCCTCCTATTTTTTTAAAGATAAAATAAAATAACAATAAAAAAAACGGAGTCCAATACAATTGATTGGTAATAAAAAGCCAGAACTTATCGTATGTTTCAGAACCTAAACCGTTAAGATATACCAATAAATTGATATCTAATTGTTCTATTTTTTCAAGCATATTATCTTTGGCGTTTTATAGGTCCTGTAAGTGAATCAATATCTTCTTTTACCTTATCAATTTCTGTTGCCGTATCACCCAGTAAATTATTATTTTCTCCTAATAAATTGGATTTTGCGCTTTCAATTTCGGCATTGATATTACCGGTCAGATTGTTCAACGATCTTGAATCAAGACCATTTGCCTCTGCCCCTTTTTGAATTTCACTTTTAATATCATTGGTTGCATTTTTTAACTGCGCCATTGCTTTACCCATTGTACGGGCAATTTCCGGCACCTTATCTGAACCAAAAAGCATTAGTACTATAAACAGTATGAATACTAATTCTCCTCCTCCTATACCAAACATATCTTTTATTTTTGTGTGCCACAAAGATATTAAATTTTGAAGTGCACAGTTTTAAAATTAACTTAAAAAAAAGGACTCTTTTCAGAGTCCTTTAAATTTGTCCTTAGTCAAATTTTGATTTTTGTTCAACTTTTGGCCATGAATTATTGGTTACATCAATATCAGCCGTAAGCAGTTTTGGATCTATTTGAATACTTTTTATAGCTTTTGAAGTTGCATAAACTTTTTTAGCTGTTTCGTTACTTTTTCTCCAGATTTGTGCCGGATACTGATAATTATCTTTTGTACCGTCTTCGTATGTAATTTCAACCAAAATTGGCATAATCATACCGCCCGGCTTATTAAATTCAACTTCATAGAAGTATTTTGGCGACTTAATACCTGCTTTCTCTTCTGCAGTAAAAGTTTGATCTACATAATCAGCCAGCGGTTTAATATCTTCTACTTTTAATTCCTTTTTCTTAGAAGCGTTAACTTCTGGATTATCTCCGGCAACTAAATACACAAAAGGTCCTTTTTCGAATCCAAAACGCCCTTTTCTCACTTTTACATCTTTAATATCTGTAGTTGGCGAATCAGAAACATAATATTGTTTTACATCTTTAATTCCGATATCTACAAAATCAGTTGAGTAAAACCATCCTCTCCAGAACCAGTCTAAATCTACTGCTGATGCGTCTTCCATAGTTCTAAAGAAATCCTCCGGGGTTGGGTGTTTAAACTTCCATCTGTTTGCGTAGGTTTTAAATGCATAATCAAACAAATCTTTTCCCATAACTACTTCTCTTAAAATATTAAGACCAGTAGCAGGTTTTCCGTAAGCGTTATTTCCAAATTGATGAATTGTTTCAGAGTTAGACATAATTGGCTCTAAAAACTTCTGATCACCGCTCATGTAAGGAACAATATTTTTTGCAGGTCCGCGTCTTGATGGGAAAGTTGGATCCCATTCCTGTTCTGCCAGATATTCTAAAAATGAATTTAAACCTTCATCCATCCAAGTCCACTGACGCTCATCAGAGTTTACGATCATTGGAAAGAAAGTATGTCCAACTTCGTGAATAATAACTCCAATCATTCCGTTTTTAACCTCTTTGCTCGTTACTCCATTTTCATCCGGACGGCCGTAATTCCAGCATATCATTGGATATTCCATTCCCTGATCTTCTGCTGAAACTGAAACTGCTTTTGGATAAGGATAATCAAAAGTATGCGAAGAATAGCTTTTTAAAGTATGTGCTACAACCAGCGTAGAAGTTTCACCCCAAAGCGGATTTGCTTCTTTTGGATAAACAGATTCTGCCATTACAGTTCTGTTTCCAATTTTTACAGCCATTGCATCATAAATGAATTTTCTTGAAGAAGCAATTCCGAAATCACGAACATTTTTAGCGCTGAATTTCCAAGTTTTTTTCTTCTCAGAAAAACCTTTTTCAGCCGCTTCTGCTTCTGCCTGAGTTACAATAACTACAGGTTTGTCGAATGATTTTTGAGCCTGTTCATAACGTTTAACCTGCTCTGCAGTAAAAACTTCACTTCTGTTTGTTAATTCTCCGGTTGCATCAATTACGTGATCTGCAGGAACTGTAATATTTACATCAAAATTTCCAAAAGGAAGAGCAAACTCTCCGCTTCCCCAGAACTGCATATTCTGCCATCCTTCAACATCATTGTAAACCGCCATTCTTGGGTAGAACTGCGCAATTACATATAATTTATTACCATCTTTTTCAAAAAATTCATAACCAGAACGTCCGCCTTCTTTTCTGTAATTATTGATGTTATACCACCATTTAATAGAAAAAGAGATTTTTTCTCCCGGTTTTAAAGGTGAAGCCAGATTAATACGCATCATAGTTTCGTTGATGGTATAAGACATAGGATTTCCTTTTGCATCTTTTACCTGTTCAATATTAAAACCGCGCTCTAAATCTTTTTTCAGATATTTTGTTACAAAACCTTCCAGAGGCAAAACCTGATTGATTTTTTCACCTTCTGCTAAAGTAGTCTGACCATTTGCTCTGGCCTGATTTTGATCCAGCTGAATCCATAAATATTCTAAAGTATCTGGCGAATTATTAGAATACGTAATAGTTTCTGCACCCGTTAATTTTGAATTTTTATCGTCTAATTCAACATCAATCTTATAATCGGCCTGCTGCTGGTAATAAGCAGGTCCCGGTGCTCCAGACGCTGTACGAAACATGTTTGGTGTAGCCAGCAGATCGTACATCTGGCTGAACTTGTTGGTATCATATTTACCTTGCTGTCGTGGCGCGGTAGTTTTTTCCTGAGCGATTAACATTGCAGGAAAAAGCAATAATAATGAAATTTTTTTCATAAAAACTTGATGGTAATTTTGTCAGGGTGTGAAAATAATAATTAAAATATTAATTTGACTTATTAATTAATACTTTAACAATTCTTTCCTTGAAGATTCTGTAAAAAGAACACTTCTTTTAGTGCCAAATGCTGAAATATGTGTAATATTCTGCTGTTCGCCGTTCCAGTCAACCAATATTGTGTTTGATATTTCGATTGTTTTAAATTTATCAACATCTTTTATTCTTGAATAACAAACCAAAACATCACCACTTTCTACTTCTTTGGATAAAAAAGTAATAGGCTTTAACTGACCGTTTATTTTAATTGTAAAATTTTCTGCTAAATATTTTTTAAACAAATCAACTTCTGCCTGTGTTTCTTTTTCAGTACCTACAAAAGTTTTTTTATGGTATTTTTTCTCCAGAGCATTATTCAAATCATCAATAAAAATACGAGACGTAATTTGAATCATTTTTTTTTCTGCAACATATTCTACCTGATAGACACCTACATAAAACTTATGAAATCCAAATGCCGAAAGCGACAAAAATAATATCCCCAGCAAAGGATAAATCCATTTTTTTTTCATTATTGCGCAGCATTCACTTTTTTAAATTCGGCATTTTTGTTGATTAAAAAATCAATAAGCTCAAATTTCTGATCTTCATTTACATGTCTTTTCGACTCAGGATCGTTTGAACAATACATTAAAAACAAATCAACTTCATCTGGTTTTAAACCTAATGTTTTAGTAAAAAAGTCAGGTTTGAAATTTGCTTTCGAATATTCAACAAAAGCGATATCTGATATTACCTCTTCTTTTTCGTTATTTTTAGAAAGAAGCTTTTTAACATCTTTAAAAATACGCACAAAGTCTGTTCCGTATTTAATTGTTTGATCAGAATACATTACAGTATTTTTTGCAGTAGATAATTTATCATCTTCAAACTGCATATCAACATATTTTTGACTATTGCTGTCAAGCGATTTTACTTTAAGATCTTTACGAACCAAAACCTCTTTTAACTCATTACTCACCAAATCTAAATTAACCGTGAAAAGAATCTGCGAGCAGTCTTTTTCTGTTAAAACAATTTTTTTAGACTGAAAAGCTATACCAGTAAAAAGCAGTGTATCTTTTGGCTGTGCCAAAATATCAAATAATCCGCCGGGACCTATAAAAGTTCTGGATTTTGCATTAATATTCAACACATAACCGCTTTCTATAGCAAGTGATTTGTTTGTAACCTGACCGTGCAGTGATTTTCTTGTTCCGTTTTGTCCAAGCATTATTTGACAAAATAAGCAAACAACGAATACTCCTATTTTATTTTTCATTTTCAAGAATTATTAGATATTTTCGGGCTAAATCTGTTATTAAAAACATACTCATTGTTTTGTTCTTTGTATTCAAAGATACGGCAAAATCAGCATCATCCACACAATATAATTGAAATCCTTTAATATCGTCTACCGGAATTTTCAATCTTTCGGTATAATAATTCTCATCAAAAAGGTATTCTATTTTTCTAAAAAGAGCTTCTTTTTTCTCAACATTCACTTCTTTTTTCAGCATGGCAGTTCGCCCGGAAATTCCATTTAAAATCTTATCTATAGAAGTAGATGTAGCGGTATAAACCTTGCGTTCTGCAGGTGTATATGTTTTTTGTCCGTAAGGCACAATTCCTAAATTTTCTGCAGTAATACCGTAATTATCATTAACAACAACTTCTTTTAATTCGATTTCTTTGGCCTCCATTTTTATGATAAGCAGACTTAAATTCAAATCTTCAGCCGAAATTCGGCGTTTAAGCGGTTCTAAATTTACAGCCGAAAAAACCAAAACATCGCCTTCGCTTGCTGCAATAGAAAAATGTCCGTCACTGTCAGAAACAGTCGAAACCTGAGTATTGTTGTTAATAATATTGACACTATTAACAGAAGTTGATTTTTCGAGAATCTGCCCTAAAATTTCTTTAGAAGTTTTTTTTTGTCCAAAACTAAGCTGCACAAAAACCAGAAAAAGGGCTATATAGAAAGTATTATTTTGCTTCACTTGCAATGATTTCTTTATATTTTACAGCTAATTCGCCCAACAAAAACTCTGTTGAAGTCTTATTTTTAGAATCTAAAATTTTAGTAAACTGTTGATTTTCGACCGCATAATATTCAAAACCTTTTACATATTCAGCTGGAATTTTTAACCGGTCAATAAAATGTTCCAGACTAAACATTTTCTCCAGCAGTTTCATAAAAAATTCTTTCTTCTCTACTTCCACTTCCTTTTTCAGCATAGCAGTTCGGCCTGAAAAAAAGTTAAATAAAGGATCAGCCGAAATCGATCCTCCCGCCATAGTTCCTGCATTAGCCGTTGGATTTAACGCTGTAGCAGTACGCAATTTTCTTTCGGCTTCAGTATACGTTTTCTGCCCGGAAGGCACAATTCCTAAAGCAACTGCATTAATATTATCATATCTCCTAACTACAACTTCTTGTAACTGATGCATAACAAGGCTCATTCTAACTGTAAAATTTAAATTCGTAAAATCTTCACAAGTCAGCAAAACCCTGTTTTCTTTAAATTGAATAGAAGAAAAAACAAGAATATCATCTGGTTTTGCCATTATCGAAAAAGCACCAGACGAATCTGTAGTAGTCATAACTTCGGTTTTGGCATTTACAACATACACTCCTTCAAGATCATTTGTATTTGAAATAATTTTTCCATTTATAACAGATCGTTCCTGAGTCTGCGACCAGGAATTCTGACTTAAAACGGCAACTAAAAAAAATACAATATTCTTTGTCAAAGCAAATAAATTAGGAAATTATTAAAAAGGTAAAAATATCCTAATGTCATCCAAATATAGTATTAACGAGTTGGTAAAAATATGTTAATTAAACTCTTAATTAGCAATTTCAAGAGCAATGTTATTTTTTAATATCTTTAGCCAATACAATTTGAGTTTAGAATTATGAAAAGCATTATCATCGCCAGCACCTCTACACTGCACGGCGGCAATTATTTAGAATATCTACTGCCTACTTTACAATCACATTTTAAAAACTGCAGCACCATTTTATTTATTCCGTATGCGCGTCCAAGCGGTATTTCGCACGACGAATACACAAAAAAAGCTGCTCAGGCTTTTGCAGCAATAAATATCAAAGTAAAAGGAATTCATGAATTTGAAAATCCGGAAGAAGCTATTCAAAATGCAGAAGGCGTATTTACAGGCGGAGGAAATACTTTTTTACTCGTAACACAATTATACAAAAACAAAATAATGCAGCTGCTTGCTGAAAAAGTAAAAAGCGGAACACCATATTTAGGCACAAGCGCAGGAAGCAACATTTGCGGACTTTCTATGCAGACAACAAACGACATGCCTATAATTTATCCGCCAAGTTTTCAGACTTTAGGATTAATTCCATTCAATTTAAATCCGCATTATTTAGATCCCGATACTAATTCGCAGCACATGGGCGAAACTCGCGAAACCAGAATTAAAGAATTTCATGCTTTTAATGCAATTCCGGTTTTAGGTTTAAGAGAAGGAAGCTGGCTTGAAGTAAAAGGCGAAAAAATTACTTTAAAAGGAAACTTAAAAGCGCGCTTGTTTAAACAGAACGAAACTCCGGTTGAGCTGGAAACGGAAAGCGATTTAAGCAATTTGAAATAAAATTTCCAATTTTTTAAATTCCAAATTCCAATATTAAAATGAACTAACACAAGAGTTGGAATTTGGAATTTGAGAGTTCACAAATTTTAGTGTAAAAACAAAAAAGCCTCAAACAATGTTTGAGGCTTTTGAAGAGCGAAAGACGAGGCTCGAACTCGCGACAACCAGCTTGGAAGGCTGGAGCTCTACCAACTGAGCTACTTTCGCATTAACCGGGTGCAAATTTAAAAAATTTAATCTTTAAAAAAAAATAAAAATCAAAAATTTTATTTTCACAAAAACAAAACTAAGTTTGCTTTTTAGAGCGAAAGACGAGGCTCGAACTCGCGACAACCAGCTTGGAAGGCTGGAGCTCTACCAACTGAGCTACTTTCGCATTGGTTGTGCAAATATAGAAAGAAAGATAAGTTCAAAACAAGCTTTTTGGCAAAAAAAATTAATAAAAAACAACATTTTTTTATAACCTATTTAAAATTAAAAAGTTATAAAATCAATTATTTTTAAAAAATCATGACTATTATTAAAGAAATCCCATCAAAAGAAACCTATATTGTTCGTCAGCCAGTGCTAAGAAAAGGAAAACCTATCGAGTCCTGCATCTTCGAAGGCGACGATTTAGCCACTACTCATCATTTTGGTTTATATAATAATGAAGATTTAATAGGAATTATTTCGTTATTCAAACAAACGAATACTATATTTGCCGAAAAAAATCAGGCGCAGATTCGCGGTATGGCTATTTTAGAAAATAACCAGAAAAAAGGTTATGGAGAAGCATTAGTAAGACACTGCGAAAATTATTGCAAAGAACAAAATACAGAGCTTATCTGGTTTAATGCAAGAACAGCAGCGGTTGGTTTTTATAAAAGAATGGATTACCAAATTCTCGGAGAACCCTTTGATATTAAAGACGTTGGAGAGCATTATTTAATGTATAAAAAATTATAGAATGAGGAAACTTTACTTTTTTTTATTGGTATGCAGTTTAATTAGTTGTAAAAAAGAAGAGCCGAAAAAAAATCCGGCAGCAACTCAAAAAACTCCCGAAATTATACTTACTGATGAAAGAACAGTACCAGTTGACACCGCACTTTTAAGCACTTTTAAAAGCGAAACCCTAAAACAGTTTTATACTTCATCTGAAAATAAAACCGTTTGGGGCAACCTTAAAAAAAGAACTTATGTATTGTCTCAATTAGAAAAATCAGAAGAACTTGGTTTAAATCCTGAAGATTACAAATCATCGCAGCTTAAAAAATTCGAAAAACGAATAAGTTCATTAAACGATTCTGATTTAGCAACTTATGACATACTTTTAACCTATAATTTCGAATTATATTTAAATCATTTATATAAAGGCAAGCTCGATCCTAAAAAATTATACATAAACTGGGATCTTGAAGAAAAAACATTTGATGTAAATACTGTTCTTATTAAAGCTTTTAATAATGACAAATTAGACAGCATCGTAGAAAATATTCAACCAAAAGCAGACACTTACAAACAGTTATTAAAATCGCTTGAAATCATAAATTCTTTTCCTGATGAAGATCTTCAAACTATTAAAGACGTTAAGAAAATTACTTTAAATGATACCAGCAGCGCTTTAATAAACATTAAAAAAAGGCTTTTATACTGGAAAGACATGTCAGGAAAAGACAGCTTAACAGACAAATACGATAAAAAAACTTTTGAAGCTGTTAAAAAATTTCAGGCCAGACATGGTCTAGCAGATGACGGTGTTATTGGTATTGGAACTATTACTGCTTTAAATTATTCAAAAGAAAGAAGAAAACAACAAATTATTGCCAATTTAGAGCGCTGGAGATGGTATCCATCAGAATTTGCAGAGAATTATTTTATTATTAATATACCGGATTACAGCCTGAATGTCGTTGAAGACAAAGACACAACTTTGGTAAGAAACGTTGTAGTTGGAACGAGTTCAAGAAGAACCCCTGTTATTACATCGGTTTTAAAAACAATTGTATTTAACCCAACATGGACTGTGCCGCCTACTATTTTAAAAGAAGATGTTGTTCCTGCCATGAAACGCAATCGCAATTATCTGGCAAAGAAAAACATAACAATTTATGACACTTCAGGAAATGTAGTAGAACCTGCAGCATGGAACGAGAATAAACCAAATAATTACAGATATGTGCAAAGTCCGGGTTATAATAATTCATTAGGTTTAATGAAAATTTTGTTTCCAAATCATCACAGCGTTTATCTGCATGATACCAATCACCGTAACTATTTCGTAAGAAATAATCGCTCATTGAGTTCCGGCTGTGTACGTGTAGAAAATCCACTGGAACTGGCAGAACACATTTTAAATGACTCCATACGTTTTTCAAAAACCAGAATCGATACAATAATTGCTTCTAAAAAAACGATGAGTTTTAAAATCGTTAAAAAATATGCTTTATATCAGTGGTACTGGACAGCATGGAGCAAAAAAAATCAGCTCATTTTCAGAGCTGATATTTATAATCTTGATGCGGATTTGTATTCTAAATTAAGAAATTAACTTCGACTCCATCATAAAACTTCTTGACGGATGATAGATATACAAACATGACTTATCTTTTATTGTTTCGATTATCTCGTCTGTCAATTCCACAGGAACTGCAGGACAACCCTGGCTTCTGCCTAATCTTTTATGATCTCTGATGAAAGATTCAGAAACATAATCAGCGCCGTGCATTACAACACCTCTTTGGCGTGCATTGTCGTTTAGTCCTCTTTCAAGACCATCTAAACGAAGCGAAGCACCATGTTTTCCCTGATAAATTTCACCTGTTGCATAAAAACCTAAACTACTTTTAAATGAAGAGTTTAAGTTTGAAAAAGCAGTCGCAAATTCTTCGCCGGTATTTCTTCCGTGCGCTACCAGAGAATTGAATAAAACTGTATTAGTAGTCATATCAATTACCCAAAGACGTTTGGTATTTGCTGACAAACTAAAATCAATTAAAGTCAAAATGTTTTTTTGAACAATTCCTCTTTCTTTTAAAAGGTAAAAACCTTTCATTGCTTCAGAAAAAGTTTTAAGCTCTGGAAGCTTGTAATTGTTTGCGTTTAATGTGTTATAAACATTCTCAATTTTTGCCTCAACAGAAAGGTTGGTTTCAACTTTTGCAATACTTCTTGTTGCTGCGGTTTTTAGGTCGGGAGTGTTTTTTGAATCTTTACCAAAAGACAATAGCAAAAACACAAGCAATGGATAAATTTTGTAAATCATTGAATTTCTTTAGGTTAATAATAAAATTTGGGTATGGCAAAAGTATAAAAAATTCACCCCTTGCAAAATACAACCTTGGAAATCAGGCACTTTTTGTTTAAATTTTAACATAATTAACATAAAAATGTTATTTCTGTAAGATTATTTCCTCTGCTAAAAATCATAACATTTTGGCTTATTTTCTTAAAAAAAGCTCAAGAAAATGGAAATTTTGAAACAAAATATGTAACAAGTAGAAAAAATTATAGTCTATTTGTTCTATATTAAAGTGCAATAAATCATTATTTTCGATTAAAATTCAATGAAAAAACTCGTTTTTCTTAGTCTGCTTTTATGTAATTTTTTCTGTTACAGCCAGAAAAAAGCATTGCAAGCGAAATCTGTCTCGCAAAATATTTCTATAGATGGAAAGCTGGATGAAAGCGCATGGGAAAACGCCGCTGTTGCTTCTGACTTTATAACATTGGAACCTGATAATGGAAAAGCGGCGCCGGAGGCAAAAAAAACCGAAGTAAAAGTTTTATACGATAATGACGCTATATATATTGGCGCCCGAATGTTTGACGACGAACCTGATAAAATATTAAAAGAGATTTCACAGCGGGATAATTTTGGAACCGCAGATCTTTTCGGTGTTTTTATTAATGGTTTTAACGATGGCCAGCAGGATTTTATGTTTTATGTTTCGGCGGCAGATGTTCAGGGCGATTGTATTATGACTGATGCCAACGGTGAAGATTATTCGTGGGATGCGGTATGGATAAGCAAAGCCGTTTTGACCGAAAACGGATGGATTGCTGAAATAAAAATTCCATATTCGGCATTGCGATTTTCGCAGGAAAACAAACAAACCTGGGGAATTAACTTTTTTAGAGAAATAAAACGCACACGCTACAAATACACCTGGAATTTTGTCGATCGAAAAATTGGCACCTTTACACAGCAAGCCGGAACTTTAGAAGGAATTGAAAATATAAAACCTCCTACCCGATTGTTTTTGATGCCTTATGCTTCTTATTATTTAAATGCCGGAGAAGGCCAAAAAACCTACGGAACCATAAAGGGCGGCATGGATATTAAATACGGAATTAATGATGCTTTTACTGTCGATGCTATTTTAATTCCTGATTTTGGACAGACAAAATACGACGATCAGATTTTAAATCTGGGGCCGTTTGAACAGGAGTTTAACGAAAACAGGGCTTTTTTTACCGAAGGAACTGACTTGTTCAATAAAGGCAAAATGTTTTATTCCCGAAGAATTGGCGGTAAACCTTCTGAACCAAAATTAAATGATAATGAAGAAATAATCGAACAAGTTCAAAACGTAAATCTGATTAATGCTTTAAAACTTTCCGGAAGAACAAAAAATGGTTTAGGCGTTGGAATTTTAAATGCCGTAACCGAAAAAACTTTTGCCACAATAAAAGACACCATTACCGGCGAAACCAGACGCGTTGTTGTAGAACCGCTTACTAATTATAATGTTTTGGTTCTGGATCAGCGTTTTCGTAAAAATTCATCTGTCACATTTATAAACACAAACGTAATAAGAAACGGACATTTTAGAGACGCAAACGTAACAGGTTTGGTTTGGGATTTAAATACAAAAGCCAATACCTATAATTTATCCGGAAATATAAAGTACAGTACACTAAATGCCGAAGAAGATAAAAAGGGAATGTATGCTACACTTAGTTTTGCAGAAACAAGCGGCAAATACCGCTATAGTTTTGGTTCTGATTTTGTAACCAAAGATTTTAACCCAAATGATCTGGGTATTAATTTCTATACCAATTATTACAACTTTTTCAATAATGTAAATTATCGAATTTTAAATCCAACTAAACTCTTCAACAGCTTTAGAATTAACCTGAACAATTATATTGAATTCAATAAAGATTCTGGAAAAACACAAGATGCCAGCATTAATGCCAATGTAAATTTAACTACTGTAAAAAACAATTATTACGGTATGGGAATAACTGTTTATCCTGTGGAAATATGCGATTATTATGAACCAAGAACTGACGGACGATATGTAATTATTCCACGAAAAATTGATGTCTGGACTAGTTTATCTACCAACTATAACCACAAGTTTGCTTTAGACTTAAACCCTTCTATAACTGTCGTCGATGAACCTGGAAGAGCCGCTTTTGCGCTTGATGTTGGCCCAAGGTATCGCTTTAATGACAAACTTTTACTAACCTATACTTTTAGCTTTTTAAAAAGAAATAACAATAAAGGGTACATTGACAGTTATGACGATGACGATAATAAAAACACACCTGAAACGATTGTTTTTGCGAATCGTGATGTTATTACGTATGCTAATACTCTGTCAGGAAAATATGCTATAAATAGTGCTATGACACTTAATCTGGCGGTTCGGCAGTATTGGTCATCGGCAGAAAATAAAAACATTCTTAAACTGGATCAGGACGGAACTTTAGACCCTTATCCACAGTATACTGAAAATAAAAATTCAAGTTTTTATTCCTGGAATGCGGATTTATCTTATTCGTGGTGGTTTGCGCCCGGAAGCCAGCTTTCGGCATTATACCGCAATAACGCTTCTAATTTTGAACGTGTTATCGATAAAGATTTCAAACGCAGCGTAACCAACCTGCTTACGAATGATGCCTTAAAACATATCTTTTCAATCAGCGTAAAATATTTTATTGACTATAATGCTGTTAAAAATAAGGTTAGAAAAAGAGCTTAGCGTGAATAAATTTTAAAAAATAAAGAGTTCTATAATTAATTTAGTATTTTTTGTTACACTTCATTTTATTAAATATAAATGTCACAAAGCTTTCTCTTCAAATTTTAGAAATGCCTTATCTTTGTAGAAAACAAAAATGTAATGAACAAAAAAGTTATCCTTATGATTTTAGATGGTTGGGGAAAATCTCCTGACCCTAAAGTATCTGCAATAGACAATGCAAATGTTCCATTTATAAATAGCCTTTACAAAAATTACCCAAGTGCACAACTGCGTACTGACGGATTGAACGTTGGTCTGCCGGAAGGACAAATGGGAAACAGTGAAGTTGGGCACATGAACCTTGGTGCCGGAAGAATTGTATATCAGGATTTAGCAAAAATTAACTTAGCAGTAGCCCACAAAACACTTGCTAAAGAACAAGTATTAGTTGATGCTTTTACGTATGCTAAAGACAATAATAAAAAAGTACACTTTTTAGGATTAGTTTCTGATGGAGGTGTTCACTCTCATACATCACATTTACGCGGTTTGATCGATGCTTCGCAGGAATATGGCTTAGATCAGGTTTATGTTCATGCTTTTACAGACGGACGTGACGTTGACCCAAAATCCGGAGCAAAATACATTCACGATTTAGATGAATACATTAAAGATACTCCCGTAAAAATTGCTTCTATCGTAGGACGTTATTATGCAATGGACCGCGACAAAAGATGGGAACGTGTAAAACTAGCTTATGATTTAGTAGTTAACGGAATTGGAATTCCTTCTACAAATGCAGTAGCAAGTGTTCTTGACAGCTATGCACACGATGTTACTGACGAATTTATTGAGCCAGTTGTAATTGTTGATGAAGAACAAAAACCTCTTGCTACAATTGTTGAAGGCGATGTTGTAATTTTCTTCAACTTTAGAACAGACAGAGGTCGTGAACTTACTGAGGCGCTTTCGCAGCATGATTTCCACGAGCAGAACATGCACAAGCTAAACTTGTATTATGTAACGCTTACAAACTACGACGAAACATACCAAAATGTAAAAGTTGTTTACAATAAAGACAACATTACTGAAACGCTTGGTGAAGTTTTAGAAAAAGCAGGTAAAAAACAAATTCGTATTGCAGAAACTGAGAAATATCCTCACGTAACATTCTTCTTCTCAGGAGGAAGAGAAGTTCCGTTTGAAGGTGAATCAAGAATTTTGAGAAACTCACCAAAAGTAGCCACTTACGATTTACAGCCGGAAATGAGCGCTTACGAACTGGCAGACGCTCTTGTTCCTGAGTTAAACAAAGGCGAAGTAGATTTCGTTTGCTTAAACTTTGCAAACGGCGATATGGTTGGTCATACAGGAATTATGGAAGCTGCAATTAAAGCTTGTGAAGCCGTTGATGCCTGCGCTAAAAAAGTAATCGATGCAGCTCTTGCTAACGATTATACAACAATTGTAATTGCTGACCACGGAAACTGCGAAACAATGATTAATCCTGACGGAAGCCCAAATACAGCACACACAACAAACCCAGTGCCGATTATTTTAGTTGACAAACAACTGAAAAGTATCCAGGATGGAGTTTTAGGAGATATTGCTCCTACTATTTTAGAATTAATGGGAGTTCAGCAGCCAAATGCTATGACTTGTCATTCATTGTTGTAGACAATATTTATATTCATAAAAAAGAGGCGAATTTAAAAAATCGCCTCTTTTTGTTTTTAACACACTCTTGTTTGTCATTTCGACGAAGGAGAAATCTCCGCAAGTAGCTCCGCAAAGTAAATAACCAATCTTTGTCGAGTTTCTAACGGAGATTTCTCCTTCGTCGAAATGACAAAAATTGTGGAATCACATTATAAAAAAATGATACAACCACTCAACTCCATAAATAATAAGTCCAATAATCCCTCCTACTAAAGTTCCGTTTATTCGAATATATTGAAGATCTTTTCCAATTTCTAATTCCAGTTTTTCAGAAACCTCTTTTCCGTCCCAGCTTTTTACGGTCGATGAAATTAAATCTCCTATTACCTTTTTATTATTTAAGAGAACAGACAGCAAATCGTTTTTTATAAAACTGTTGATTTTTTCAAACATTACAGGATCTTCTTTTAATCCATTTCCAAAAGTCTGAATTAATCCTGCAATACTATTTTTAATAGACGATTCGTCGCCCTTATTCAAATCAGTTGTAATAGAAAGTTTTATTTCGTCCCAGATTCCGTTAATATAATCCTGAACTTCTTTTTTACCAATAAAACCTAAAATCATATCATTGATTTTAATTCGCATTTCTTCTGAGTTTTTTACTTTTTCTAAGAAATTAAAAATATACTCATCAATTTTTAAACGTACTGTACTTTCAGGTTTTTTGGCTTCATCAAGAAAATCCTGCAAACCGTTAAAAACACCTTCGGTAATACTTTTATCGGCAAGACCAAAACTCAAAAACGGAGTCGAAGCTTTTACCTTCTGTCTGATTAAATCTTTATTATTCGTCAATTCACTGCTCATAACCTCAAGAAGATTCGTCAGCATTTGATTTTTTAAATCTCCTTTCTGCAAAGGTTCTAAAGCGACTGCAACCCAGTTTCCTAAATTAACACCTTCGAGTTTTTCCTTAAACTGAACCTGAATAAACCTTTTGATGTCTTCATCTTTAATCGCTTTTAAAATTCCCGGAATCAGGTTTACGGCCACAACATTGGCTACTTTATTTGCATTTTCCTGCTGCGAAAGCCAGTCTGAAGCTTTTAATGCAAAATTGAATTCGTCGAGCTTGATTTCCAGTTTTTCGCGATTTAAAAATTCCTCCGAAACAAAATTGCCCAGATTTTCTCCAATTTCATTTTTCTTAGTCGGAATAATAGCCGTGTGCCAAATCGGAATTCCAAGCGGATGTCGAAACAAAGCCACAACTGCAAACCAATCGGCAATACCGCCCACCATTGCAGCTTCGCTGAAAGCCTGCAAAATTGGAATTTTAAAATAAATAGCGATTATAAAAAGAAGCACCGCAAAACCTAAAAGTCCCAAAGCAGTTCCCTGCATTCTTCGCAGTGCTTTTACTTTGGTTATATCGTGATCTATAGTAGTTTTCATGATTACAAACGTTTTTACTACTAATTTAGGGCTTTTTTCTGAAACACTTTGACTCTATTGATTGTTTAATTAGCCACGAATTCACGAATTAATCAAATGGTTAAAGATTATATCAAAAATAAATTCGTGAATCCGCGACAAAAATTTACTCAAAAAATATCATTAAAAATTGTACTTTTGCCAACTGAAAATCTGAAAAATATGATCATCCAAAAAACCAGAGAAGAAATCGAATTAATGCGCGAAAGTGCTTTAATCGTTTCAAAAACATTAGGAATGATTGCTTCTGAAATTAAAGAAGGAGTTACTACATTATATCTAGATAAATTAGCCGAAGAATTCATTCGTGATCACGGTGCAGTTCCAAGTTTTTTAGGATTGTACGGTTTCCCGAATTCACTTTGCATGAGTCCAAATTCTCAGGTGGTTCACGGTATTCCAAACAATACACCATTACAAAGCGGAGACGTAATTTCTGTAGACTGCGGTGCTTTTAAAAACGGATACCACGGAGATCACGCTTATAGTTTTGAAATTGGAGAAGTAGCGCCGGAAGTTAAAAAACTTTTGCAGGTAACTAAAGAATCTCTTTATGTAGGAATTAGAGAATTTAAAGCTGGAAACCGCGTTGAAGATGTTGGAAATGCTATTCAAAAATATACTGAAGCTCACGGTTACGGCGTAGTTCGTGAATTAGTAGGACACGGAGTTGGACAAAAAATGCACGAAGAACCGGAAATGCCAAACTACGGAAAACGCGGCCGCGGAAAACTTTTTGTAGAAGGAATGGTTGTAGCAATTGAGCCAATGATCAATCTTGGAACAAAAAATATTAAGCAGCATAAAGACGGCTGGACAATTACAACTGCAGACGGAAAAGCAAGTGCCCATTTCGAACACGATGTTGCCTTAATCGACGGTAAACCCGAATTATTATCGACTTTTCAATACATCTACAAAGCTTTAGGAATTGAAAGCAATGAAGAAGATGAATTTAGAAAAGTGCCTCTAGTATTGTAGTTATTAGCCGAGATTCTAAAATTAAAAAACATTCGAACTCCTGCAAGGTTTTCAAAACCTTGTAGTTGTCTTTTTTCAAACATAAATACCTACAAGGTTTTGAAAACCTTGCAGGAAAACAAAAATATTTTGGAATAACCCCATGAAAAAACTTTTCAAATTAGTTTTAAATACAATACCGCGTCCCATATTAATTCGTTTGAGTTATGTGGCTCGTCCTATTTTGGCTTTCTCATTAAGAGGTGATAAATTTACTGATCCTATTGACGGAAAAAGCTTCAAATCATTTTTACCTTACGGATACGGAAAACAGCGTAATAACGTGCTTTCGCCAAGTACGCTTTCGCTGGAAAGACACCGTTTGCTTTGGCTGTATTTAAACGATCAGACTGATTTTTTTACAGCACCAAAAAAAGTATTGCATTTTGCGCCGGAACAAGCTTTTTACAAAAGATTCCGCAAGCAGAAAAACCTGGATTACACGACAACAGATTTACTTTCGCCTTTAGCAGATGTAAAAGCAGATATCTGCAATTTACCTTTTAAAGACAACGAATATGACGTTATTCTATGTAATCACGTTTTAGAACATATTCCAGATGACACTAAAGCCATGCAGGAATTATTTCGTGTTTTAAAACCAGGCGGAATGGCGGTTTTACAAATACCACAAGATTTATCGCGCGAAGTTACTTTTGCCGATGATTCGATTACAGACCAAAAAGAACGTGCAAAAATCTTTGGTCAGTACGATCACGTTCGTGTGTACGGCCGTGATTATTTTGATAAACTAAGAAGCATTGGTTTTATCGTAATCGAAGAAGATTACACGAATAAAATTGCACCAGAACTGGTTGAAAAATACTGTTTGGCAAAAGGAGAAATTATCCCGCTTTGCTTTAAACCGGAAAACTAGTTTTCGACCTTAAAAATGATATAAGTTCATTTAAAAAGAGTTTTCAAATTATTGATATTTTGAAAACTCTTTTTATTTTTAAACCAAACAGAATTCCCCAAAATTCTACCAAAATTAAACTATAAACCTTGAAGCCTGCAAAACCATTTCAGTTCTGTTTTGACATCAGTTTTGAAAAAAATCTGAATGCCTATACGCCTACCGCTTATGTTGTTGAAAATACAAGCGACATTAAATATCTTGACAAAAAAGCAAGCAAAGGTGTGCTTGAAAGTTTTGGAATAGATTTTGAAAATCTGGATCCAAATTCAAAAAAGATACTCACCATCTGCGAATCTTTAAAACCTGAATTTATATTCAAAAAATTCAGTGCCAAAGTAAAATCAGCTAAAACTATTGCCGATCTTCAGAAAGATTCTAAAATTGATTTTGCCATCCGCCAGCATTTAAAACTCAATCTAACTCCTTTTTACAGTTTGATTGTACAAGAGCAGTTTCCGCTTTCTCTTAATTTAGGACCCGAAAAAGATTTTTACCGTTCCAGAGTCAGCATTGATCCGCTCGATTTTGAACCTCAGATTCATTTTGATAAACATTCAGAAGGCATTACCTATACCCTTTCTTTAAAAGAAAATGAAACCACTTTTTTACCAATGGATCATAAAGTGGATATTCTTTTAGACGAACCGGGCTGGCTTATTGTCAACAAAAAACTCGGGCAGTTAAAAGAACTTAATTCTAAAAAACTGACTCCTTTTTTAAAGAAAAAATCAATCGAAATTCCTTCAAAATTAGTTGATGATTATTTTAAAAATTTCATTCCCGAAATAGCTAAAAAAATTGATATTGAAGCGAATGGTTTCGAAATCGAACTTCGTGACCAAATCGTTTCCTGTACCATTCAGCCTGTTTTTGATTTCTTTAAAAATTGTTATTATCTCAATCTTTATTTTGATTATAACGGATATTCGTTTGATGGAAGTAAAACTAAAAAAACACATTCATTTGTTGATTTCAGCGTTGCTAATGAACCTCGAATCATTCAGTTTAAACGAAATTCAGACGAAAATTTATATACAGAAAAACTACAGGAAATTGGTTTAATAAAAATCAAAAACGAATTATTTGGTTTGAATTCAGAAGCCGAAAGTTCTGATCCTTATATCAACATTCAGTTAATAATTGACAACAAAGAAAAACTGGAAAGTTTAGGTTTCAATATTCAAAATCTAAAACTCGAAAGCAAAGAAATCGTGACCGAAAATCACACGATTTCGGCTTCAAAAGAAACTACCGGAGACTGGTTCGATATTAAAATCATTATTACGATTGGTCATTATAAAATCAATTTCAGTGAAATTATTCCGAACATCAAAAGCAAAGAAAGGCTTTTTCCTCTTCCTGACGGAAATTACTTTTTGATTCCGCTGGAATGGTTCAGCAAATATGGTTCTCTGGCAAAATTAGCCAAAACCGAAAACGGCGCTTTACTTTTACGAAAAAGCAATTTTACAGCTCTTGACGGAATCTCAGAAATTGATAATGATTTAGATCAAATTCACCAAGCCGAATTTACCGCTTCTGATTTAATAAAAGCAACTTTAAGACCTTATCAGGTTGATGGTGTGAAATGGCTTTTAGGACATTTTAATTCCAATATGGGCGCATGTCTTGCTGACGATATGGGACTTGGAAAAACACTGCAGACTTTGTCTGTTTTGGTTTCGGTGCAGGAACAATTAGGTTTTACAACCAAAACAACCAATTTTGATTTGTTTGCCAACGAAACCACAATTGAAAGAGAACCTCTTAAAGCTTTAATTGTTTTGCCGTCTTCATTGGTTTTTAACTGGTTTAATGAAGCGGGAAAATTTACGCCTCACTTCTCTAAAATGCAATATGTAGGCAATGACAGAAAATCTTTAGCGGGCAGAATAAATTCAACCGATTTGATTTTTACAAGCTACAGCATCATTCACCGTGATATTTCGATTTTAGAAAAATACGATTTCCGTTATTTGATTCTGGACGAAAGCCAGTACATCAAAAACAAAAATTCTAAGATTTTTAAAGCTATAAACAAAATCAGCACAGGGCACAAAATAGCGCTGAGTGGTACGCCAATCGAAAATTCGCTGGACGATTTATGGTCACAAATGCAGTTTATTAATCCGGATATTCTGGGCAGTTACAATTTCTTTGTTGACAATTTCAAAAATCCTATTGAGAAAAAGCAGAACGAAGAAGTTTTAGCCGAATTAAAAAATCTCGTTCAGCCTTATATTTTAAGAAGAACCAAAGAACAGGTTTTAAAAGATTTACCGGAATTAACAGAGCAGATTTACTATTGCGACATGGATCCTGAACAGGAAAAATTATACGACAAAGAAAAATCAAAAGCTCGTAATTTTCTTTTAAAAACCGATGGTTCTAGTCCGGATAAAATCAGTATTATTAATACTTTGATGAAATTAAGACAGCTGAGCAACCACCCGAAAATGGTCGATCAGGAATCTGAAATTGATTCAGGAAAATATATTGCGGTTACCAATTATCTGGAAAGTCTTGTAAAAGAAAAACATAAAGTAATTATTTTCAGTTCGTTTGTTACCAACTTAGGTTTCTACACAGACTGGTGTAAAGAAAATAAAATCGAATATTGCGAAATTACCGGAGAAACGCCAGCAGCGAAAAGAGAACAGCAAGTAAAATTGTTTCAGGAAAACGAAAATCCGCTATTGTTTTTTATATCGCTAAAAGCCGGAGGTGTTGGTCTAAATATTACAAAAGCTTCGTATGTTTTATTCCTCGATCCGTGGTGGAATCCTTTCGCAGAAAAACAAGGTGTTGGGCGTGCGCACCGAATTGGTCAGTTGAATAAAGTGAATGTTGTTCGTTTTATTTCGAAAAATACGGTCGAAGAAAAAATCATCAAACTTCAGGAAAACAAAAAACTGTTATCAGACTCGCTTTTAGAAGAAAGTTACATTAACGACGAAATCGAAGCGAATTTAGCATACATTTTAAATTCTTAACAAAAACCTATAAATCGGCATCTTACTACATTTAATAAAATTCTTATATTTACAATCTTACAATGTAATAAGATGCCGAAATTTTTATATACAAGCTTAGTTTTTCTTTTTATTTTCACTTTGGCAAAAGCCCAGGAAAAAGAAGTCGATCCTCCTTACAATATCAAAACCGTAACTTTTGTTCAAAATGGAAATAATGTCGTTCCGATATTTGAACTTAATTCAACTTTTGAATTTCAGTTTGATGATTTATTTGGTAATGAAGCCAATTATTATTTCGAAATCACACATTGTGATTATAACTGGAAACCAACTGATATTCCTAAAACTGATTATTTAAGAGGTTTTGACGGTCAGCGAATTATGGATTATTCTAATTCTTTTAATACGCTTCAGGTTTATTCTCATTACAGACTTCCTTTTCCTAATCAGTTTACAACTCAGATTCGATTATCAGGGAATTATATCCTGAAAATTTTAAATGAAGATAAAGAAGTCGTTTTGTCCCGAAAATTTATTGTTTATGAAGAACACTGCACAGTTGCGGCACAAGTAAAACGAACCCGAAACCTGAGCAATATTGACGCGAAGCAAAATCTGGAATTTACGATTGCTTCAAATGATATTACTTTTCAAACGCCAACACAAAACATAAAACTACTTTTACTTCAAAACGGAAATTTTAATACGGCTATTAAAAATATAGCGCCGCAATATACAATTGGCAATCAATTGATTTACAAATACGATTCAGAAACACAGTTTTGGGGCGGAAATGAATTTTTATATTTTGAGAATAAGGATATTCGTGCCGCTAATAATAATGTAGGCCGAATTGGTTCTAATAATGATATTTACAACGCTTATTTATATACCAATGCCGCGAGAGGAAATCAGATTTATACTAACTATCAGGATGTAAACGGAAATTTTGTGGTAAAAAATATAAATGGCACAGACAACAGCATCGAAGCTGATTATGCATGGGTATATTTTACGCTTTCGGCACCAGCTTTCAGACTTAACAAAGACATTTACATTACCGGAATGTTCAACAATTATAGTCTTTCGCCAGAATATAAAATGGATTATAATTCAGAAAAAGGAGTTTATGAAAAGGCTGTAATGATCAAACAAGGCTTTACCAATTTTCAATACACTATTGCTGATAAAAAAGGAAATATTGATCTTGAAAACGCTGTAGACGGCAATTTTTATCAAACAGAAAACGAATATACAATCTTAGTTTATTACAGAGAAAGTACAGATCGTTATCAGAGAGTTATTGGAAAAGGTAACGCAAGCTCTGTAAATATCGTTAATTAAAACATTGTTAAGGTTTTAGGTTTCCTGATTTTTTTTCGTAGCTTTGTACCTATAACACACAGATTTACTAGGTTAGTATGGTTTCTCAAATTACACGAGGCATAAAAATATCGGTTTTAACTAGTTTTGAAGGCACTTACTTCAAAAACTACAAGATTCACTTTGCATTCAGCTATGTGGTTACTATTGAGAACCATAGTAAAGATTCTGTTCAGTTAACTTCCCGCCACTGGGAAATATTTGATTCTCTAAACGACTTAGACATTGTTGACGGTGAAGGTGTTATTGGAAAAAAACCGGTTTTAAAACCAGGTGAAAACCATACTTACAGCTCTGGCTGTTTATTATCATCTCCTTACGGCGCTATGAAAGGTCATTTTAATATGATCAACTTTACTACGACTAAAACATTCAAAGTAATTGTTCCTACTTTTAGAATGTGTGCCCCTTTTGCGCTGAACTAATTCAACGTTTTATTTCGATTACCTCATCTTTTGCAAGTACATATACTGTGTCGTTTTCTTCGGGAATCAGATAAAAATTACCTGTGAATTCACCAAATGCAGGAAAAATCAATTGATCTGGTTTTCTAAAAAAACAAGACAAACTCAAGAACTGCCTTCCTAATCCTTTTAGCTTAATGCCCGGATGAATGTGTCCGCATAAATTGAAAAAGTTTTCTGCTCTCGACGGATGATGTGTCAACAGGAAATCATCGATTATAATTTCAGGATGAATTTCGATATTCAAATCCGTATAATTTTTTTTTGAAATAATATCGTGATTGCCTTCTACCAAAATAAGCTGCTGTGTAACGGTTTTAGTCCAGTCGGCAAAAAAATCCCATTCGTTGTTCATTTTACTGTGAAATAAATCTCCCAGAAAAATAATAGTTTCGGCATCAAATAACTGCAGAATGTTGTTTAACCGGTTAAAGTTTTCATGAACTGCTTTTTCCGGAATTGCCATTCCGTGTTTTCTAAAATGCGCAATTTTGCCCAAGTGAAGATCCGAAATTAAGAGTATTTTCTTTTCTTCCCAAAAAGCCGCGCCGCACGGATGCAGGACAAAATTTTGATTATGTATTGTAATATTCATATTGCATTATTTCATGTAACTGGCCGTCATTTTTTTGATTCTTTCTTCTAAAGTTTCGCTTGATAATTTTTCGCGCAGACGATCTGTAATTATCGGAAAACTAAACGGCGTGGGTTTTAAACATTGTTTCCAGACTATTTTCTGGCTGTTGATTCTTTCCAAAGCCTGAATTAAACGTCCTTCTTCCAGCTGATGTTCAAACGTTTCTGTAAAAGCCTGCTGCAATAATAAATTATCAGGTTCATAATCTCTAAAAACTTCAAAAATTAATTGCGAACCACTTTGCAGATGTTTTGTTTTAACAGGTTTTCCCGGCATTCCAGTAAAAACCAAACCGGCAATTACAGCAATATCTCTAAATTTTCTTCGCGCCATTTCGGTTGCGTTTAAACTTTTTTGTAAATCATAATGCACGTACGCTGTCGTAAACAAATCATTATCAAAAACAGCCTGCATATCGATTTCCTGATCCGAAAGCAATTCAAACCCATAATCATTGTATGCCAGCGAAAAAGTTATGGGTGACAGAAGACTTATTCTGTACGAAAGCAAACTTGCCAGCGCTTCGTGAACATAACGTCCTTCAAAAGGATAAAAAATAGCATGAAAACCTTCTCTGGTTTTAAAAGTTTCAATTAAAAACTCATCGCTGTCGGGAACAATGCTTTCTTTGCGCTGTCTGTCAAAAATAGGTTTTAATGCTTTTAATTCCGGAGATAAATTTTCGGTGTTGGCTGCGTATAATTCCTCTCTTAATAATTCACTCATTTGTGCCGATAATGTCATACGTCCGCCCATCCAGCTCACGGTTTTTGATGCTTTCTTTGGATCGGCTTTGCGAACCAGAACCTGCATATTTTTAATTTGAAACAATTCGAGTCTTCTTCCTGCAAAAGTAAAAACATCACCTCGCTGTAATTTTGAAGCAAACCATTCTTCAATTGTTCCAATGAAACCGCCGCTTAAAAATTTCACATTCAAAACAGCGTCGCCTACAATAGTTCCCATCTGCATGCGGTGATGCATGGCTATAAAACGACTGTTGATTTTAAAACGCCCGTCTTCTTCAATTTCAACTTTTTTAAATTCGTCATAAGCTTGTAAACTCTGGCTTCCGCTGGTAATAAAATTGAGAATCCAGTTCCAGTTTTCTTTGGTTATATTTTGATAACAGAAAGTCGTTTTTACTTCTTCAAAAATTTCATTCGGGAAAAATCCATCAGAAACCGCCAGCGTATTTAAATACTGCACCAAAACATCCCAACTGTTTAAATACGGCATTCGGTCTTCGACAACGGTTTTCGCAACTGCTTTTTTTAATGCCGAAGCTTCAATTAATTCCATCGCATGCGTTGCCAGAAAATAAATCACACTTTCTTTTCCAGGCTGATGTCCGCTTCTTCCGGCTCTTTGCAGAAAACGTGCAACACCTTTTGGCCCGCCAATTTGAATAATGGTTTCTACAGGCGCAAAATCAACACCAAGATCTAAACTTGAAGTACAGACCACTACTTTTAATTCTTCATGTCGAATAGCACTTTCTACCCAAAGTCGGATTTCACGGCTTATACTTCCGTGATGCATCGCCATTTCGCCAGCAAATTCAGGGTATTTTTCTAAAATGGCCTGATACCAGATTTCACAAGCAGAACGGACATTGGTAAAAATTAAAGTCGTTTTACTTTTTCTGATGATTTTTGCTACCTCATCAATCAAATGCAGTCCCATGTGTCCACGCCACGGATAGGTTTCCATTTTTTCAGGAAGAATCGATTCTATTTTTATTTTTTTATTGATGTGTGCTTTTATTAAAACCGAATTTTGATACGCTTCTGAATCCGGCCCTAACAAAACCTGCTGTGCTAATTCGAGGTTGCCAATGGTTGCAGAAATTCCCCAGATACGCATTTTGGGCGCAATGGTTTTTAGACGTGAAAGTGCCAATTCCATTTGTACACCACGTTTGGTTCCTAATAATTCATGCCATTCATCGACCACAATCGCACCGCAGTCAGCAAAAGTTTTAGGATAGTTTTTGGCAGCTAAAAGCAAATGAAGACTTTCCGGTGTTGTAATTAGTAAATCCGGCATTTTGTTTTTTTGTTTCGCCCTTTCGCTTTGCGAAGTATCGCCGGAACGTATTCCAACCGTTAATTGTAAATCTAAATCTTCAATAATACGTTCTGCAGCTTGTTTGATTTCTACCGAAAGCGAACGCAGTGGTGTAATCCAGATCGCTTTTAATCCGGGTTTATGTTTTGTTTTATAATCGGGATTTTTTTTAATATAATCCAGAACTACCGGAAACCACAACGCATAGGTTTTTCCGCTTCCTGTCGGCGCGTTTAATAATCCGTTTTTACCCTGCAAAAAAGCGGTCCAGGTTTGGTTTTGAAAAGGAAAAGATTTCCAACCCTGACTTTTAAACCAATTTTCGGCAATTGTATATAGTTCTTCTCTGTTCATTTTTTTTCTTAAGGTTCAAACTAACAAAGTAACAGAGTGACAAAGTATAAGGCTGTTTCTTAAAGTTTTTCCTTGAAACTCTGTTACTTTGTCACTCTGTTACTTTGTTACTTTTTAAAAAATCATATTTTTCAAATCTTCAATAGAATTGGCGTCTTCTATTTTCTTGTCGTGTCTCCATCTTAAAATTCTCGGGAATCGTGTGGCTATACCACTTTTGTGTCTTTTGGAAAGTGAAATTCCTTCAAAGCCAATTTCAAAAACTAATTTAGGGGTGACACTTCTCACAGGGCCAAAACGCTCTAAAGTGTTCTTTTTTATAAAATCATCCACTTTTCTAAACTCGGCATCGGTTAAACCGGAGTAGGCTTTTGCAAATGTTACGAGCTCTTTTTCTCCATTTTCATTCGTCTGCCAAAGTGCAAAAGTATAATCTGTAAATAAGTTTGATCTTCGTCCGTGACCCCGCATGGCATAGGTTAAAACGGCATCGATTGTTAAAGGTTCTATTTTCCATTTCCACCAATCGCCTTTTTTTCTTCCTACCTGATAGGGCGATGTATTTCGTTTTAACATCAAACCTTCGCTTTTCATTTCTCGGGCTCGTTCTCTTTCGTTTCTAACATCTTCCCAAGTTTTTAACGAAACTCTTTCTGAAAGCCTCAAAGGCGTATTGAGATCTTTAATATTTTCATATAAATCTTCGAGTAAAGCTCTTCTTTCGCTGTAAGGAAGATTGCGTACATCCTGACCTTCCCATTCTAAAATATCATACGCTTTTAGAATTACCGGCACTTTTTCAAGCAGATTTGCCGATATGGTTTTGCGCCCAATTCGAGCCTGCAGATCATTAAATGTCCCAATTTGATTGAATGGAAAAGCCAAAATTTCGGCATCAATTACAGTTCCGTTTGGAATTAATCCAACGAAGGCCTGAAATTCCGGATATTTATCGGTAACCAGCTCCTCGCCTCTTGACCAGACATAAATTTCATTATCGCGAATAATAGTCTGCGAACGAATGCCGTCCCATTTATGTTCAATTGACCAGTCTTCTGGATTTCCTAAATCTTCAATTTCGCCTTCAATGGGATAAGCAAGATAAAACGGATACGGTTTTGAAAGATAATCTGAGCTTTTTTCGTCGAGAATCAATTCCTGAAATGTAATGGTATTTGGGTTCCAGTTTCCCATTAATTTATAAGCCAAAGCATCTTCGTCAACTTCTTCTGCCTTAGATAATGCCCGTGTCATTAATTTTTGGCTTACGCCGATTCTGAAACTTCCGGTAATCAGTTTAGTGAATACAAAACGTTCGTAATAATTGAGTGCTTTCCAATTTTCCTGGAGATATTCTTTTTTTTCAGAATCTGTTTTCCTTTTTAAAGCGATTATTTCCTGCAGAAATTCGGTTAAACTTTTATCTGAATGTTCGTTTGTTGTGGGAATAATCAAAGCAATGGTTTCGGCCAGATCGCCTACAATATGATAACTTTCTTCAAAAAGCCACAACGGAATATTCGCCAGTTCATTTGCCCAAAGACGCAGTAAAGTAGTATTTACAGGTCTTGGCGGACGGCGGTGCGAAAGAATGGCAATAGTCCAGACTTTGTCCTCAGGCGATGCATTTTTAAAATAAGCCGTTAGTGCATCGACTTTGACATTTGTTTTATTGGAACTGTCGAGTGTTTTTATGAGTTGGGCAAAATTTTTCATCTGCTTTTTTAATTATTCAGAAACAATAGGCGTTTCCTGATCGATTTCGGATTTTTCCATTTCGGCGGTTTCTCCTTCGTATTGCGTTTTTTCGGTTCTGGCGTCATAACCCAATTCTCTTAAATATTTGGCGAAAATATCAGTATAACCATGAGTGCAGATTACTTTTTCAGCTCCCGTTGCTTTAATACTGCTTAATAAAGAATGCCAGTCGCAGTGGTCGCTTAACACAAAACCTTTGTCAATGGCGCGTCTTCGTCGGGCACCTCGAAAAGCCATCCATCCACTCGCTGCTCCAGTAACAAAGGGTGTCATTTTTCTAATCCAAATACTTCCGTGAGCACTTGGAGGCGCGAGAACTATATTCCCTAAAAGTGCTTCTCTTTTGGTTTCTCTTGTAATTAATTCGGTTGGCGGAAAATATACCATCGGGCGTAAAACATTTGTCATATTTTCGATCGCGCCGTGTGTGTAGATTTTACCAATATCGGTATCGAGATATTTTAAAAGCCGTTGTGCTTTTCCAAGTGAATAACCAAATAATATAGAAGTTCTTCCTTCGGCTTTATTTTCTGCCCACCAATTATTGATTTCAGAGATAACCTCAGCCTGCGGTGTCCAGTTAAAAGCCGGAAGTCCAAAAGTACATTCGGTTATAAAAGTGTGGCATTTTACCGTTTCGTATGGAGTTGAAATTCCGTCGTCTTCTGTTTTGTAATCTCCTGTAAAAACCCAGACTTCGCCTTTATGTTCGACTCTTATCTGCGAACTTCCTATAATATGTCCTGCAGGATGAAGTGAAAATTTTACATTATTGATTACAAAAGTTTCTCCCCATTCTTTTCCGGTAACATTTATTTCTCCTAATCTATGGCGGATTATGGGAATGTTAGAATGATGCGTAATATAATTTTGATGTCCCCAGCGTGCGTGATCTGAATGTCCGTGCGTAATTATGACATTTTTTACCGGTCTCCACGGATCGAGATAAACATCTGCCTGCTGGCAGTAAATACCTTTGTCATTAAAAGCTAAAAGTGGTATTTTCATAGTAATACAATTAAGACATTCTTTTGAGAAGTAACTCAAATTTAAAGCTTTATAAAAACATACATTTTACAACTTCGCTAGATTAGTTTATTAAATTACAACTTTTTAATATTGTATTGTGATATAATCAAATTATCATTTGTACTTTTGTAAAAAATTAAACAATTCGTAAATTTTAAAATAATTTATCCCATGTTAAAAGGATTCTTTCATGTACCAAAAGCGGTAAACGAGCCTGTAAAAAGCTACGCACCGAACTCCCCAGAAAAAGCAGCTGTTCAGGCAGCTTACACTACAATGTGGAACTCTCAAATTGACGTTCCTTTATATATTGGAAGTGAAGAAATCAAAACTGGAAACACAAAAAATATTACAGCTCCTCACGATCACCAGCACGTTGTTGGAAAGTATCATTTAGCTGAAAAACAACATATTGAAAAAGCAATTGCCAATGCTCTTGAAGCAAGAACAAAATGGGCAAACATGGCATGGGAACAGCGTGCTGCTATTTTCTTAAAAGCCGCTGAACTTATTGCAGGACCATACAGAGCTCGTATTAACGCCGCTACAATGATTGGTCAGTCTAAAAATATTCATCAGGCAGAAATCGATTCTTCTTGCGAATTAATCGACTTTTTACGTTACAATGTTGAGTTCATGACTCAAATCTACAACGATCAGCCAAAATCAGACTCTACAGTTTGGAACCGTGTTGAATACAGACCATTAGAAGGTTTTGTTTACGCTATTACTCCGTTTAACTTTACAGCTATCGCGGCAAACCTTCCTGCAAGTGCTGCTATGATGGGTAATGTTGTAGTTTGGAAACCAAGCGACAGCCAGGTATTTTCTGCAAAAATTATCATCGACGTTTTCAAAGAAGCTGGAGTTCCGGACGGTGTTATTAACGTAGTTTTTGGAGATGCTTTAATGATTACAGATACTGTATTAGCAAGCCGTGATTTTGCCGGTATTCACTTTACAGGATCAACTCATGTATTTAAAGATATCTGGGCTAAAATTGGAGCAAATATTCACAATTACAAAACATATCCAAGAATCGTTGGTGAAACTGGAGGTAAAGATTTTATCATTGCTCACCCAAGCGCAAACGTAAAACAAGTAGTTACAGGTATTACTCGTGGTGCATTTGAATTCCAGGGACAAAAATGTTCTGCAGCTTCTAGAGCTTATATCCCGCAAAGTTTATGGCCTGCTGTAAAAGAACAGTTAATTGCTGATGTAAAATCAATGAAAATGGGTTCTCCGGAAGATTTCGGAAACTTTATTACAGCTGTTATTCACGAAGGTTCTTTTGACAAATTAGCAAGTTATATCGATCAGGCTAAAAAGGATGCTGATGCTGAAATCATCGTTGGAGGAAATTATGATAAATCTGTTGGATATTTTATTGAGCCAACGGTTATTGTAACTACAAATCCAAAATATACTACAATGGAAACTGAGTTATTTGGACCAGTTATCACACTTTATGTTTATGAAGATGCTAAATGGGAAGAAACTCTTGAATTAGTTGACACAACTTCTGAGTATGCTTTAACTGGAGCTGTTTTCAGCCAGGATCGTTATGCTATTGAAGTAGCTACTACTAAATTACAAAACGCTGCTGGTAACTTTTATATCAACGATAAACCAACCGGAGCAGTTGTAGGTATGCAGCCATTTGGTGGTGCAAGAGCTTCTGGAACTAACGATAAAGCAGGTTCTGCATTGAACTTATTACGTTGGGCTTCTCCAAGAACTATTAAAGAAACTTTTGTAACTCCAGAAGATTACAGATACCCGTTTTTAGGATAATAATCTGAATTTAAATTCAGATATCAGATTTATAAAAAGCCGGAATTTCAATTTGAAATTCCGGCTTTTTCTTTTCATTCATCTAAAAAATTTTATAGATCAAAATCTATAAAAGTATTAGGGAATTTATAAAATTCATACATATCTAAAAAATTGTAATACTTTTCTTTCCAATTAATTTATAATCAACACAATAAGTATCATAAAAAGCTTATTCTGTTATTTTTAAAACTTCTACCTCCAAAAAAAGAAAATCCATCGCTCTAATTTTGCCCAATATAAAATTACAAAAGTAACCTAGAAAAAAATATAAGTTATGAGAAATTTAAACAATGTGCCTAAAGTAATTTCAGAGGCAAAAAGTATTGGACATGCTATAGATTTTAAATGGACAAAAAAGAAAATAGATCAGCTTTTAGATCCGCTGGAAGGAAATGAAGAATTAGAAGATATTTTAATGCAGATTAATCATAAAGGCTGCATGGGTTTAACCGCAGCACTTTTAGAATGGGTAAACTGGCGTTTTACAGGATACAGCCAGACAACTAACGATACTCAAAAACGATTGGAAGCACTTTGGTGCTCTATTAGTAATCGTGAGCAGACCAATCCTTTATTATTTGACACTAATTTTGATCTTTCTGCTTCAGGATCTGTTAATGGCGCAATATGGATTGCTTTGATGAATGTTAGAATGATTGATGTAAGATATCGAAAAGGTTCTTATTTTTTACAGAATGAACTTATTGGATTAGTTCTATTGGCACGCCATATAACTCCTAAAAAGAAAATATTTGATAAATGGTTTAACAGTACTGTAATCGAACTAACTCGTTTATATCCTTGTTCTTACAAGAATATGGAACTTGACGAAAGCGATGAAGATGTTTATGATTCATCACACGAGCCTGTTATCTGCCGTGAATTTTTCTTTGATCCTGAATTCAAATACAGCGTTGAAGCATCAGAAAACGCGATTCATAATTTTATTGATAATCTGGACGTAAAAGCAAATCCTTTTTTAGATTTTTCAAGAAAAGCATCTTAGCTAAAACAATTAATTTAAACAGATTAAAAATTCAATAGTATGAAAATACTAAAAGAAGACAATGAAGGAATAACTTTAACAAAAGTTATTCCTGAAAATATCTTAATTGGTAATGAAATTCAAGATATATTTGATATTTATGACGTCGAAAATATTTCTGAAAATATAATTTTTACTATTAGAGGTAAGAAAAGAAATATAGATATTGGATTGTTTACCAATACTGGATTATTGAGTAAAAAAGCAAAAGAAGTATTTGATCACATTGGAGCAAATATCAAATATTGCAGTGCAAGTATACAATTTTCGAAAGATCCACTTTTAATCAATCACGATTATTATTATTTCTCTATACCGACAAAGTGTTCAGTTGTAGATTTAGAAAAAACAACTTCATACAAAACGTGGGCAGATGATGGTATTCCGAAGATTCCTTTATATGTCTATCTTGACGGAAGTTCTGTTGAATGTGGTAAAAACGGCCAGCCTATATTTGAACCAAATCGAGTTTATGTACCTATTTTGTATAGCCTTGAAGGATTAGTACTTAATACAGATATCAAACAAGATATGCATATAATGTATGCTTTAGAAAATGTCCCGATTCGTCCATTAATATCAGATAAACTTGCAAAAGCTATTTTAGATGCTGATTTAAAAGGAATAGAAATAATTGAAGCTGAAGGCTACAACGGGATATAATTATTCCCTAAGCAAATCCATTTTTTTTAAGATTTTCTAAAAAGGCAAATTAAATATGACAATGAAGAAAAGTGAATGCCAATCCTGTAAGCAAATTTTTGAACTATCGAATGAACAGTTGAAGCTAGTAACAGATTTACTAAATCGCGGTCAAAATTTCATTATGCTTGAATGCCCTTTATGTGGACTTGCAACTAACTATAAACAAGAAAGTGAAAATATTCAAAATTCACATAATAAAGTTAATTCTTTTACATACCACTGCCCAGTCAGCCATTGTGCAGGCTGGGTAGACTTAATTGATGATAAAAGTTCTAGTTTTTGGGGCTGTGGTGAATGCGGTAGTATGTGGTATGAAGAGAAAAGCTTTCAAAAAGAAATTACAGAAATTATTTCTTTATATAACTATCGGGCAAAATGCTATGAAATAATTAAAGATAAATGGATGCCCGCGCCCTTTGAAAATGAAGATAAAAATTATGAAAGTTTAGTTGAATCAGAACCATATGATAAAAGTAAAAACTTTATTCGAGGTTGAAATATCAATTAAAAATCAGAACATTTATGCCTGCACTATCAGAATATTCAAATGTACACAATACAGTTTTTAACATTATTACAAACAAGGGATACAACCTTTGGTATGATAAAAAAACAGAAACATATTGTGCCGAAAAAAATGGATGGGATTTTATGGCAGATACACCTTGTTCATTATTAGGTATTATATCCATATTTGAGTATAAAAATCCACAGCGTTATCAAGAAAATTGGTGGAAAGAAGAAGGTTCTGTATCAGAAGAAGACCTTAGTAAAAGTCCTCCAAATTATTCCTCTGTTATTTATAAAAAATGAATTGGAGACTATGATTTTTTTAATAACAAAGAAATCTTATTGTTGATTACAATTCAAAAAATAACCCGAAAAGAAGTTCTTTTCGGGTTATCTGTTTTTATGACGTTTTAAGGTTTAAACTTTAAAGGAAGATGAACTACCTTTTTGGTTTCAAAAAATTCATCTTCAAAATAATCTGCAAGATCATATAATGTGGCACTTGGAAAATCTTTTAGTTCTTCGGCTAAATCTCCTCCTTTTAAATACAGAATTCCATTTTTAAGCTTGTGTTTGTGCTGTTTTTTGATTTTATCCTTAATCCAAGAAACAAAATCAGGCATATTGGTTACGGCACGGCTTACAATAAAGTCGAAATCACCTTTTACCAGTTCGGCACGTTTTTGTTCTGCTTTTACGTTCTTTAATTCTAATGCATCTGCAACCCCTTGAACTACTTTTATTTTTTTTGCAATAACATCAATTAAATAAAAACGAGTTTCAGGAAAAAGAATTGCTAACGGAATTCCCGGAAAACCGCCGCCTGTTCCAACATCTAAAACGGTTGTTCCAGGTTCGAATTTCATAACTTTTGCGATCCCTAATGAATGCAAAATGTGTTTTGTATATAATGAATCAATGTCTTTGCGCGAAATAACATTGATTTTTTCATTCCAATCGTGGTATAAAAAGTCTAATTTTTGAAATTGTTCAATTTGAAGATCGCTCAAATTGGGAAAATATTTCAATATCTCATCCATTGCTGTAAATTTTTAACAAAAGTACTACTTTACGATTGAAATATTTAACTCAATTTTGCAAATTGAAAATTTATAATAATTACCTTTGAAAACTATTTAAATTAATTATGAATAACACTGCTCCGACATTTGCCAGGCAAGACAATTTGAAGTTCTTTAGAACTCTTAACTCTCGAGTAAACAATTATTTCAAGGAAAATAATATCAAAAAAACCGGAAATTGGCAGTTACACTTAAAGGCTGTTATTCTGTTTGCTGTTTTTTTAACTCCTTATTTTTTGATCCTTACGCTTGATATGCCGTTTTGGGTTATGCTGCTTTTATCAATCGTAATTGGGATTGGAATGGCTGGAGTTGGAATGAACGTTATGCACGACGGAAACCACGGATCATATTCAACTAAAAACTGGATTAATAAATTTATGGGAGGTACAATTTATGTACTGGCAGGAAATGTTTACAACTGGCAGGTACAGCATAATGTTCTTCACCATACATATACTAACATTCCGGGGCATGATGAAGATCTTGATGCCGGAAGAATCATTCGTTTTACAGAACATGCAGAATGGCATCGTTTTCACCGTTTTCAACACTATTACTCTGTTTTCTTATACGGATTGCTGACTTTTAACTGGGCGTTGACAACTGATTTCAAACAGATGCGCAATTACCTAAAAAGAAAATTATCTTACGGAGAACCAAAAAGCCCAAAAATTCTTTGGACAACTTTAGTTATTACAAAAATGATTTACATTTCTATCTGGATTGTATTACCAATGGCAATTGGAATTACCTGGTGGAAAGTGCTTTTAGGATTTTTTGTAATGCACTACACAGCAGGACTAATCTTAAGCGTCGTTTTTCAATTAGCGCACGTTGTAGACCATACTGAAAACCCAACTCCAAATGAATTGGGCGAAATGGACAATACTTGGGCGGTTCACCAATTGTATACTACAACAAACTTTGCTCCTAAAAATGCTATTGTAAATTGGTACACAGGCGGATTAAACCACCAGATCGAACACCATATTTTTCCAAATATCAGTCATATTCATTATGGTAAAATTGCAAAAATCGTAAAAGAAACTGCAAAGGAATGCAACTTGCCATACTACGAATACAAAACAATGCGAAGTGCCGTTATTGCTCACTTTAAGCATTTACGTGATTTGGGTATGAAACCAGAATTATCAGTCTAGAAACTAAAAAAAATCTATTAATAATTAACCTTCCTTAAACAACACAGCAAATTTAAGGACATTCAAAAATTTTATAATGAATCATATTCTTTCGGACAGAATCAACAACTTAGCGACATCACAAACATTAGCGATGGCGGCTTTAGCACGTGAATTAAAAGCACAAGGAAAAGACATTATCAGTTTAAGTTTAGGCGAGCCTGACTTTAATACACCAGATTTTATTAAAGAAGCAGCTAAAAAGGCAATCGACGACAACTACAGTACATATTCTCCTGTTGACGGATACCAAGATTTAAAAGAAGCTATCTGCAGAAAATTCAAGAGAGACAATGATTTAGAGTATAAACCATCTCAAATCGTAGTTTCTACAGGAGCAAAACAATCTTTATACAACATTGCACAAGTAATGTTAAACGATGGTGATGAGGTAATTTTACCAGCACCATACTGGGTTTCTTATTTCGAAATCGTAAAACTTTCTGGAGGTGTTCCAGTTGAAGTTCCAACTTCAGTAGAAACAGATTTTAAAATTACTCCTGAACAATTAGAAGCTGCAATCACGCCAAAAACAAAAATGATGTGGTTCTCTTCTCCATGTAATCCATCTGGATCTGTTTACAGCAGAGAAGAATTAACAGCTTTAGCTAAAGTTTTAGAAAAACACCCAAATATTTACGTAGTTGCAGACGAAATCTATGAGCACATTAATTTCTCTGGAACTTTCTGCAGTATTGGTTCAATTCCGGGAATGTTAGAAAAAACAATCACTGTAAACGGAGTTGCAAAAGCATTCGCAATGACAGGATACAGAATTGGTTACATCGGAGCTCCGGAATTTATTGCAAAAGCATGTACAAAAATTCAGGGACAAGTAACTTCTGGCGCAAATTCTGTTGCGCAAAGAGCTACTATTACAGCTGTAGATGCAGATCCAAGCGTTCTTAACGAAATGGTTCAGGCTTTCCACGGACGTAGAGATTTAGTGGTTGGATTATTAAAAGAAATTCCTGGCGTGAAAATCAACGTTCCAGAAGGAGCTTTCTATGTATTCCCAGACGTTTCTTCTTTCTTTGGAAAAACTTTAAAAGGACACGAAATTAAAGATGCAAATGATGTTTCGATGTATCTTTTAGCAGAAGCAAATGTAGCAACAGTTACAGGAGACGCTTTTGGAAATCCTAACTGTATTCGTTTCTCTTACGCAACAAGCAACGATATTTTAAAAGAAGCTTTACGCAGAATTAAAGAAGCTTTAACTATATAATTAAAAATTATTTTTTTTCTAAGCCTCAAGAAATTCTTGAGGCTTTTTTTGTTTAAATTAATAATTTAAACATACTTATTATTATTAAATTTAAATTTTAATCAATCAAAATATATCTATTAAAAGAATAATTTTACTACGTATTATAAAAATAAAATAAGTTTATTCCTTCATTTCTTTTGTTTTTTAAATTATTTGAAATATACTTGTACCAAATAATTTTTTAATCATTAAAAAGTATGAAAAACATTTTTACAACAAGACATAATATATGTGTTGTTTTAATGTGCTTTGTCTTGGCAATCGCGCAAGCACAAAAAAATAAAAAACCAAACATTCTTGTAATTATGGGAGATGATATTGGATGGTTTAACCCAAGCTGCTACAATCGTGGTTTAATGGGCTTTAAGACTCCAAACATTGACAGGATTGCAAGTGAAGGAGCACAATTTATGACGTGGTATGCTCAGCAAAGCTGTACAGCAGGTCGAGCTGCCTTTATTACAGGGCAATCTCCTATCCGTACAGGACTTACAAAAGTAGGATTACCAGGTGTAGATATAGGCTTAAAAGCAGAAGATGCAACTATTGCCGAGTTATTAAAACCGCAGGGATATGCTACAGGTCAATTTGGAAAAAATCATCTTGGAGATAAAGATGAGTACTTGCCAACCATGCATGGTTTTGATGAATTTTTTGGTAATCTGTATCATTTAAACGCAGAAGAAGAGCCTGAAAGTCCAGACTATCCTAAAATGCCTGAATTTAAAAAATTATTTGGACCACGCGGTGTGATTCATTCTTACGCAAATGCAGATGGTACACAAAAAGTAGAAGATACAGGACCGCTTACAATTGAAAGAATGAGAACTGTAGATGATGAATTTACAAATGCAGCAATAGGTTTTATAGAAAAACAAGCAAAAAATGACAAACCTTTTTTCTGCTATTTCAATTCAACAAGAATGCACGTTTTTACACATTTAAGTAAAGAATATGAAGGAAAAACAGGACTTGGTCTGCAAGCTGACGGTATGACTGAACACGATGATGACATAGGTAAATTATTAAAAAAACTTGATGATCTGGGTATAACCGATAATACGATTGTTATTTATACAACAGATAATGGTACTGAATTAATGACTTGGCCTGACGGAGGAAGTACACCATTTCGTGGAGAAAAAGCAACAAACTGGGAAGGCGGTTATCGAGTACCAACAGTTATTAGATGGCCAGGTATAATAAAACCAGGTACATTATACAGTACTGACATGTTTGCACACGAAGATATATTACCAACTTTAGTAGCCGCTGCCGGAGAACCAGATATTGTAAATAAATGCTTAACAGGTTATAAAGCAGGCAAAAAAACATTTAAAGTGCATCTTGATGGATATAACCTCATGCCTCTGTTTAAAGGAGAAATAAAAGAATCACCTCGTAAAGATTTTATTTATTGGAGTGATGATGGAGATATATTTGCCATACGACATGGAAGATGGAAATCTGTTTACATTGAACAAAACAATGAAGGTTTTGATATTTGGAGAAAAGAATTTACAAAATTAAGACTTGCTAATATATATGATATGTATATAGATCCATTTGAGCGTGCCGACAAATCTTTGAATTATGATAATTGGCTCATGCACCATATTTATCTTGACTATGGAACAACAGCTATAGTAGCAAAATGGCTACAATCATTTAAAGATTTTCCTCCTAGACAAAAACCTGCGAGCTTTAATCTTGATGAAATAATGCAAAAAAGCATGCAGTCCAAAAATTAATAATTAAAAAGTATTTTTTTAAGTGACATCTAATATATAAGATGTCACTTTTTTTTAATCTATAGATCTAAATTGTAAAATTCAATTTTACATCTGTCATTCCAAAAGCTTTTCTAGAGAAAACTTTTCCTTTTTAACAGCTGAAAATACACTGTCCGAATTTGCAAATTTAAAGTTATACTATCATACTGCTTTTAACCTTCTAATTTTGAGAAAATGAATTCTTAAAAAACTAAAACGCAATTACTAACAATTTTGAAATTGTTTTCATAAAGCTATTGATTATTGATACTATTTAATAACAAAATTTTGCGTGAGGGATAGAAGTGGAAAGCCCACAGCCTGACGAAGGAAGAGCGAGGACTTGAAACGGATAGCCCGGCCCGAAGGGACACGCCCACATTAACGAGACAATCATCTAAAAGAATACAAAATCTGTTTGAAACTTAAATATACTTTCAAAATTCCCATTCTACAATATTGTAAAACATGAACTATAATCCTGTAAAACAAAGCTTTCTATAAATTACAAACTTTGTAATATATTAATTTCAAAAAATTATATGTCATGACACATACAGACGAAACCACAAAAGAAGCAGTTAAAACTTTAGAAGGATTAATTTCAATTCTTGAGGATGGAAAACTAGGATATACTAACGCGGCAGAACATGTAGAAAACCCGGCAATGAAAACCGATTTTCTGGAATATGCGCGCGAACGAGCTTTATTTATTGTTGAACTACAAGACGAAATCAACAAATTAGGAAAATCTACAGACACTTCGGGCGGAGGACCACTTGGAGCACTTCACAGAACCTGGATTGATATTAAATCATCTTTTACAGGCGGTGATACTGAAGCAATTATCAATGCCTGCGTTACAGGAGAAGAAGCTGCTATTGAAAAATACAAAAAAGCTCTTGAAGAAAACCATTTAGAATACAGTCAGACTTCTATTGTTTCTAAACAGCTGAACAGTATTCAAAATACTTTATCGCAAATAAAAATGAGAGCAAACTAATCGATTGGTTCATGCTTTTTTTTGAAAACCACTTTAACTTTCGGGTTGAGTGGTTTTTTATTTTTATATAATCGCATTAGACTGAAATTTGTTCACTAGAAATAAGTTTAATTCATTCTATATTAAGTTAACAATTTCAAAAAAATCGCTTCATCTCTAGCAAACTCAAATAATTTATTAGACCTTTGCACACTTTTTTCCGTGAATACCACAAAAGGCTAAAGTTTTAGAAATGAAGAAGAAAATTGAAATATTAGCACCAGCTAGAGATTTAATTGGCGGTATGGCTGCCATAAACAGTGGTGCCGATGCAGTTTATATTGGTGCACCACAATTTGGAGCGCGCTCAAATGCCAACAACTCAATTGAAGATGTTGCGGCATTGGTAAAATATGCACACTTATTTAACGCTCAGGTTTTTGTAGTAATGAATACCATTTTGTACGACAACGAATTAGAAACTTGCCGTGCGATGATTTGGGAATTATACGACATTGGTGTCGATGCCTTGATTATTCAGGATATGGCGATTATGGAAATGGACTTGCCTCCTATCGTGCTTCATGCCAGCACACAAGCCAATAACCGTGATGCCGATAAAATCAAATTCTTAAAAGATGCCGGAATTAAACGTGTGGTTTTAGCACGTGAATTAAACTTGCATCAAATTAAAACAATATACGACGAAGCCGATGTTGAATTAGAATTCTTCGTAACTGGAGCACTTTGTGTTTCTTTCAGTGGAAACTGTTATATGAGTGTAGCAAACGGAGAACGAAGCGCCAACCGTGGTTCTTGCGCTCAAAACTGTCGTTTACCGTACAACTTAATCGACGGAAACGGAGATACTTTAATCAGAAACAGCCACTTACTTTCTATCAAAGATTTAGACGTTTCAGATCAAATTCCGAATTTGATTGAAGCCGGAATTGTTTCTTTCAAAATTGAAGGACGTCTTAAAGATGTGGCTTACGTAAAAAATAACGTATCGTACCTTCGTCAGAAATTAGACAGTTATTTAGAAGGAAGCGATAAATACACTAAAGCTTCTTCTGGAAAATGTACTTATACTTTTGACTCTACTTTAAACCGAACTTTCAACCGTGGTTATACGGATTATTTCGTAAACGAAAGACACGCCAGCATTGGTTCTTGGGAAAGTCCAAAATCAAAAGGGCAATATATTGGTAAATTAATCCGAACTATTGGAGACGCTTACGAAATCGAAAACGGCGAATTACTAAACAACGGCGATGGACTTTGTTTCATCAACGAACAAAACGAAGCCGACGGAATTTATGTTAACAAAGCCGAAAACGGAAAAGTGTATCCAAACGTTTTAAAAGAAATCAAAAACGGAACTTTTATTTACCGTAATAACGATGTCGCTTTCATCAAAATTGTTGAAAGAGAAGACAGCGCGATCCGTAAAATCGGAACGACTTTATTATTTACCGAAAACGAAAAAGGTTTCGAACTAATCGTAACCGACGAAGACGGAAACGTAAGCACGGTAACTTTAGAACACGCTAAAGAACAAACAAAAACTGGAGAATCTATTGCAGAAAATATCAAAACGCAATTGGCAAAAACAGGTTTCACGCCTTACAGCGCCGATGAAATTGATGTTGTATTTTCTCAAAACTGGTTTCTTCCTATTTCCAAAATCAACGAAATGAGAAGAAATGTTTTCGATCAGTTATCAGAAATCCGTTTGGCAAATTACAAACGCGAAGAACACCAATTGGTAAAAACGTCACATCCTTATCCGGAAACCAAACTGGATTTTATGTACAACGTTTCAAACAAAACGGCTCGTAAATTCTACGAACGCCACGGTGTTACCGAAATCGAAAAAGCATTCGAATTACAATGGGATCCAGGAAAATCTCGTGTAATGACGACAAAATATTGCATTAAATACGAATTGAAAAAATGCCCGATTCACCAAAAAGATATCGTGGGCGTTAAAGTAAAAGAACCATTGGTATTAAAACAAGGCGAGTTAGAATACAAACTAAAATTCAACTGCAAACCCTGCGAAATGGAAATCTGGGAAAAAGATGCCGAATTTGAGATTGAAGAAGATCAATATCATTAATATACAAACCGATGCTTTCAAAAGAAGTATCGGTTTTTTATTTTGGGCGTGTCCCTCCGGGTCGGGCTATCCGTTACAAGTCCTCGCACTTCCTCCGTCAGGCTCCGGGCTTTCCACTTCTATCCCTCACGCGAACGGGTTAACAAGAAGTTTTCGTTTATTAAACAAGATTATTCATCTTGTAATTTTCCTCAATCTTGTCATTTCGAGGAAAGAGAAATCGCACTAGAAACTCTACAAAGATTGGCTCTTTTCTTTGCGGAATCCCGCGTGCGATTTCTCGTTCCTCGAAATGACAAACGTTGTATTTATTTAATGCTATAAAATCAATTAATAAATACCTCCATACTCATTCATATGATCAATATAGAACTCTACATATTCTTTAATTGTTCGATCCAAACTTCTTATCCAACCTTCTGAAGAACTCCAAGGATGAGCTTCATATATTTTCGGATCGTCTCCTTCATCTAAATAAACAAAAAAGAATTGATCACTATATACCTCTATAATGTAATAAGGTTTAAAAATCATTCTTCCTCTTTGCTTCAAATCCTCTCGAACCCATTCCTGCATTTCTTTTTGGTTATCATTTATCCCAAAATCAAAAGTATAGAAATATTCTCCTGATAAAAAAAGTAATTCTCTTAAGGATTTTGGAAAGTAATTTCCATTATTATAAAGTTTTTCAAGATCTTGAATTTCATCTATGCTAATTCCTTTTATTTCAAATCTAAACTCTTCCCGTTTAGAATATTTTTTTGGATTATCTTTTAATTTCTGCAAATACTCTATTTCCATGACTCAATTAAATTATAATTAAAAATAGCTATTTTTGTTTACCAAACAATACAACACTCTAAAATGAAAATACTACTCCTAGGTTCAGGCGAATTAGGTAAAGAATTCACTATCGCCGCACAACGAATCGGACAAACCATAATCGCAGTTGACAGTTACGAAAACGCTCCAGCCATGCAAGTTGCACACGGCTTTGAAGTTATCAATATGCTCGACGGCGAAGCTTTAGACAGAATCGTAGCCAAACACAAACCTGATTTTATTGTTCCCGAAATAGAAGCCATTCGCACCGAACGTTTTTACGATTACGAAAAACAAGGCATTACAGTTGTTCCTTCAGCGAAAGCGGCAAACTTTACCATGAACCGTAAAGCCATTCGAGATTTAGCTTCAAAAGAATTAGGCTTAAAAACAGCAAAATATCAATATGCAACATCGGCAGAAGAATTGCAAAAAGCCGTTGCAGAAGTTGGAATTCCGTGTGTGGTAAAACCTTTAATGTCTTCTTCAGGAAAAGGGCAATCGACAATTAAATCGCAGGAAGATATTTTGAAAGCCTGGGAATATGCCGTTGCAGGTTCACGTGGCGATGTTATTGAAGTTATTGTAGAAGCTTTTGTAAACTTCAATTCTGAAATTACACTTTTAACGATTACGCAAAATAATAATCCAACATTGTTTTGTGCGCCAATTGGACACCGACAAGAAAGAGGCGATTATCAGGAAAGCTGGCAGCCGGCTTTGGTTTCCGAAAAAGATTTGTACGAAGCTCAGGATATGGCCGAAAAAATTACCGAAGCGCTTGGCGGTGCAGGACTTTTTGGTGTTGAGTTTTTTCTTGCTGATGACGGCGTTTATTTCTCTGAACTTTCGCCTCGCCCGCACGATACGGGAATGGTAACTTTGGCAGGAACACAAAATTTCAACGAATTCGAATTGCATTTACGTGCCATTTTAAGTCTTCCAATTTTCGAAATCACTTTAGAAAAAGCTGGAGCAAGTGCTGTAATTTTAGCATCTGAAGATTCTACGAATCCAACTTTTACAGGAATCGAAAAAGTGGCAGCTTTACCAAAAACCGATTTCAGAATTTTTGGAAAACCAACTTCAAGACCGTATCGCAGAATGGGCGTTGTTTTAAGTTCAGATTCTTTAAATACACCAATTGAAGAAGTAACAGAACGAGCAAAAGCAACCGCAAAATTAATAACTGTAAATTCTTAATTATGAAAAATCTAATATTAGCAGCATTTCTATTTATTGGAATCGCTGTAAACGCGCAAGACAAAAAGAAATTTGATAAACCAACAGTCGTAGAAGCTTCTTGTGGAGAATGCCAATTTGGAATGAAAGGCAAAAGCTGTGATTTAGCCGTTCGCATTGACGGAAAAAGTTATTTTGTTGACGGAACAACCATTCACGATCATGGTGATGCACACTCAGAAAAAGGATTTTGCAATGCCATCAGCAAAGCTTTAGTAACCGGAGAAATAAAAGGAAATCGTTTTAAAGCGACATCATTCACTTTAATTGACGAGAAAAAATAATGGCATTAATTCTTGAAAACATTGCCAAACACGTTTCGCTGACTCCAGAAGAACAGACTCTTTTTTTATCTAAATTTGAAACGAATACATACAAAGCCAAAACCATTTTATTAAATGCTGGAGAAGTTTGCAAATACTCCTATTTTGTAAATTCAGGGATTTTAAGAAGCTTTAACATTAACGACAATATTGTAGAACATGTCCTTTCTTTTGCCTGTGAAGGCTGGTGGATGAGCGACATGTACAGCTTTTTTTCGCAAAAACCAGGCAACCTTTTTATTGAAGTCTTAGAAGAAGCAGAAGTACTTTCAATATCAAAAGAAAATCAGGAGCAATTATATCTTGAAATTCCAAAACTTGAACGTTTTTTCAGGATTTTGATTGAAAATTCATTAGTTGCCAATCAGCAAAGATTAATGGACAACTTAAGTTTACCTGCCGAGGAACGTTTTGAAAAATTCACAAAAAAATACGGAACGTTGGTGCACAAAGTTCCTCAAAAACAAATCGCTTCTTTTATTGGTGTAACACCTGAATTTTTCAGTAAAATGAAAGCTAGACTTTTAAAAAAGTAAATTTAAACCATTAAGACATTAAGGTTCATTAAGAAAAGAATCTTAATTAGCTTCATTAAGGCAGAAACTTAATTTTCTTAATCTCTTAATGGTTCAAAATAAAAAACGGTTCAATGGTTGAACCGTTTTTTTGTGAATTAAAATTGCTCAACCTCTGTAGAATGTTCCATTGCTGTTATGGCTGATTTTCCAAGCATAACTGTATTTTGAACGGCGTCGAAGTAAGAAGTTCCCACAAAAGCCTGATGTTTTACAGCTCTGAATCCAGTTTTTTGTAAAGCGAATTCTCTTTCCTGTAATTCAGAATAACCTGCCATTCCTCTTTCTTTATAGGCTCTTGATAATTCGAACATACTCGTATTCAACGCATGGAAACCTGCTAAAGTGATGAATTGGAAAGCATAACCCATTGCCGCTAAATCTTCTCTGAACGTTTCCATTTCTGCAACTGATAATTTTGCAGCCCAATTAAACGAAGGCGAACAATTGTATGCCAGCATTTTATCCGGGAATTCTTTTTTCATTGCTTTTGCAAATTTTCTCGCATAATCTAAATCGGGATTACTGGTTTCCATCCAAATCAAATCAGCGTATGGGGCGTAGCTTAATCCGCGGGCAATTCCTTGGTCGATTCCGTTTTTTACGTAGAAGAAACCTTCGCTTGTTTTTTCGCCTGTTATAAATTTTCGGTCTCTTGGATCGGCGTCGCTTGTTAATAAATTAGCCGCGTCGGCATCGGTTCTGGCAACGATTAAAGTTGGAACTCCCATAACGTCAGACGCTAAACGCGCTGCAATTAGTTTGTTGATTGCTTCTTGCGTTGGAACCAAAACTTTTCCGCCCAAGTGCCCGCATTTTTTAGCAGAACTTAATTGATCTTCAAAGTGAACACCAGAAGCTCCGGCTTCAATCATCGATTTCATTAATTCGAAAGCATTTAAGTTTCCTCCAAAACCTGCTTCGGCATCGGCTACAATTGGAACCAAATAATCTTTTTTATCTTCAATATTATTTACGGTCTGAATTTGATCAGCGCGTAATAAAGCATTATTAATTTTCTTCACCACCATCGGAACGCTGTTTACAGGATAAAGCGACTGATCCGGATACATTTCGCCTGCCAGATTCGCATCGGCTGCAACCTGCCATCCACTCAAATAAATCGCTTCTAAACCAGCATCGACTTCCTGAATCGCCTGATTTCCAGTTAAAGCGCCCAACCCGGCAACATAATCCTGACTTTTTAACTTTTTCCACAATTTCTGCGCTCCTATTTTGGCAATAGAATGCTCAATTTGATACGAACCCTGAAGCGTAACTACTTCTGCAGCCGTGTAAGGACGTTCAACGCCTTTCCATCTTGGGTTCGTAATCCAATCGTTAATCAATTCCTGAATTCTGTCTTCTGTTGTTTTCATAAATTTTATAGTTAAGAGTGGTTAGTAAGTAATAGTGTTTCTGCCTTTTATGCTTTCCTGCAGGTTTTCGAAACCTTGCAGGTGTTTGTAACAGGATGGAATTATACCTACAAGGTTTCGAAAACCTTGCAGGAACTCCAATTGCTTTATAAATATTTGTACCACGGAATCGTCAAAAAGTCAACAAAATCGACGTTTACAACTAGTCTTTCCAAAACTTTTTCGGCTAAAGAAAACTGCTGTTCTTCGTGTTTTTCTTCTCCTAATTCAGTTTTGATTTTTTGAAATTCATCTAAAGCCAATTCGTGATAATACGCCAAATCTAATTTTCGCCCATTATCCAAAACCACTTTATTCTGAAGCCATTGCCACAATTGCGATCTTGAAATTTCTGCTGTTGCTGCATCTTCCATCAAATTATGAAGCGCTGCAGCGCCTTGTCCGTTAAGCCAAGAAGCCAGATATAAAACTGCTACATTGATATTTTTTCGAACCCCGTTTTCTGTAATTAATCCAATTGGTGGTTCAATTAAATCTTCTTCAGTAATTTTTCGATGTTCTCTTTTAATATGAATTTGGTTTGGCGTTGGCATTCCGGCATCAAAAATTTGTTTTGCAATCGAAACCAAATCCGGATGCGCTACCCAGGTTCCGTCGTGTCCGTTTCTAACTTCGCGTTCTTTATCGGTTTTCACTTTCGCGAAAGCAATAGCATTGGCTTCTTCATTATTCCTAATCGGAATCTGCGCTGCCATGCCGCCAATTGCGTGAATTCCTCTTTTGTGACATCTTTGGATAACCAAATTCGAATACGCGTTCATAAAAGGCGAAGTCATATTTACCTGATCGCGATCGGGAACAATGAATTTTGGATTTTTTCTAAACTTTTTGATGTAAGAGAAAATATAATCCCAACGCCCGCAGTTTAAGCCAACGATATGTTCTTTTAATTCGTAAATGATTTCGTCTAATTGAAAACTTGCCGTAATGGTTTCAATTAAAACCGTCACTTTTATCGTTCCTCTTTTCAATTTCAAATAATCTTCGGTGAAATCAATTACATTGTTCCACCAACGTGCTTCCAGATAATGTTCTAATTTCGGAATGTAGAAATACGGTCCTGAATTATTTTCAAGCAATCTTTTGTGATTGTGAAAAACGTACAAACCAAAATCGATCAAAGATCCTGAAGCTTCTTTTCCTTCAATTAAAATGTGCTTTTCCGGTAAATGCAAACCTCGCGGACGAACAATCAAAACAGCGATTTTTTCATTTAAATGATACGATTTCTGTTTTACCAAATCGGTATACGTAATGGTTTTGTTTACCGCATCGATTAAATTCACTTGCCCGTCCATTAAATTTTGCCAGGTTGGCGAAGTGCTGTCTTCAAAATCGGCCATGAAAGTTTTCGCCCCCGAATTCAATGCATTGATAATCATTTTGCGATCAACTGGTCCAGTGATTTCAACTCTTCGGTCTAATAAATCTTTCGGAGTTTCTCCAGCCGTCCAATTACTTTCTCTGACGTTTTTAGTTTCTGGAATAAATGCCGGCATGACGCCATTATCAAAAGCGATTTGTTTTTGTTCGCGCTGTAACAACAACAATTTTCGCTGTGAATCGAATTTTTTGTGCAATTCGATAATAAAAGCAGTTGCTTCTTCTGTCCAGATTTTTGGATAAGCAAGCTTTTTGTCGGCCAGAATTTCTAAAGCCATTTCAGTAATCTCTAGTTGGTTTTTCATAGCTGCAGATTTTATTTTTTAATGGATCAAAAAGTCATTCTCTCCAATCCTGTTTTATTTCATCGAAATCATTAAATCATAACTAATTCATAATTAACAAGTTTCAACGATACAATGTTATAAAAAAGTTTTTTACAAAACAAGCGAACGTTCGCTAAATTTTAAAAATATTTTTTTGGCGATTATTTTTAGATTGTTTACATTTGATTTATGGATATCGAAAAAGACTATATAAAGCTGATTTTTGGGCTAAAAATGAAGCAGGTTCGAACTCAAAAGAACCTCTCTCTTTTTGGTTTAGCGAAACTGACTAATCTTTCAAAATCGTACTTAAATGAGATTGAAAAGGGAAAAAAATACCCCAAAACAGATAAAATTCTGCTTTTATGTGAACATTTGGATGTGCCTTATGACCAAATGGTGTCTTTAAAACTCGATAATAACCTAGCTCCTATTGGCGAAATACTGAAATCAGGAATTTTAAAAGAGATTCCGTTAGAGCTTTTCGGAATTCAGGAAGCGGATTTAATTGATATTATTGCAAATGCTCCGGCAAAAGTCAATGCTTTTATTAGTACCATAATTGAAATTGCACAGCACTATAATCTAAGCCGTGAAAGTTTTTTTCTTGCTGCACTGCGTTCTTATCAGGAAGCACACAGCAATTATTTTGAAGATTTAGAAGAAAAAGTAATCGCGTTTTCGAAGTCCTTTCAAATCAATTTAGATTCGAAAATCAGCGTTGAAGAATTGGAAGCGATCCTTAAAGAAGAATACGATTATAAAATTGAAGAAATTGTTTTTAAAGATCAGGAAGCCTTAGAAGATCTTCGTTCCATTTATGTTCCAAAAAGCAAAACTTTACTGCTTTCAACCGAATTAGATGATCCTCAGAAAGCTTTTATTTTGGCTAAAGAAATCGCTTATAATTACCTCAAAATATCCGATCGTTTACTAACTTTCAGTTGGATTAAGTTTGAAAATTTTGATCAGGTTTTGAACAATTTTTATGCTTCTTATTTTGCCGGCGCTTTACTTTTGCCTAGAAAATTAGTTGTAGATAAAATCAATCTTTTTCTGGAAAACGAAAATCCAAAACCGGAAGAATTTGTTGCTTTAATTGAAAGTTTTCAGGTTTCACCAGAATCTTTTTACCAGCGATTAACCAATTTACTACCGAAAGATTTTCAGCTGAAAAATCTTTTCTTCTTAAGATTGTCACACCGAATTGGTTCTGACTTTTATCAGATAAATAAAGAGCTACACATTACGCATCAGCAGGAACCGCACGCCAATGAAACCAACGAACATTATTGCAGAAGATGGGTTTCGGTAAAAACCATTGATGAAGCTATTAGGCAAAACAAACCTCATTTTTTTGATGCTCAGATTTCTAGTTATGCCAACAGTGGTAACGAATATTTGGTTTTTTCATCGGCGACAAAAGATCCTTTTGCTGACAATGTTGTCAGAAGTATTTCGGTTGGAATTTTGATTAATTCGACCATGAAAAAGAAATTCAAATTTATTGATGGAAAACCTTTAGTAAAACGAATTGTCGGTGTTACCTGTGAAACCTGTGCTGTAGAAAATTGTCTGGAAAGAGCCGCTCCGCCGGTTGTTCTAGAGAAAAAGAAACGTCATGAAAATACAGATGCAGTTGTACAGCAGTTTATTAATCAATATAGTTAAATTAATTTTCATTCCATTATATTTTGCATATTTGCAGTTTAAAAAAGAAAGAATAAGACTACTTTTTTTTAGATTTAAAATAGTCAGCTATTCTACTATTAACTTGTAATAATTAAAATAAAATCATGGATAACTCGATAGTCAAATTATTAGAAACTGGACTAAATGCACAGGATAACAATGGAAAAACTCCACTTATAATAGCTGCTTGGACAAGTGACATAAAAACAGTTAAATATTTATTGGAATCAGGAGCCGATATTTCAATTGTTGATAATTTAGGGGAAAATGTCTTGCATTATGCAGCAAGGCAAAGCAATTTAGAAGTGTTAAATACAATACTTGATACTAATATTGATATAAATTTAAAAAGCGAAAAGGGATACAGGCAAACGGCAATTTTTTCACCTTCTGAAACATCAAATATATCCATACTTAGAGCTTTACTTGAACGTGGAGCAAATCCAAATATACAAGACAAATACAAAATGACAGCTTTACACTGGGCGGTCCAAGGAGGAAAAATCGAATCAATCGAAAACCTATTAGCATTTGGGGCTGATGTAAATACTAAAAATGACAAAGGAATCACACCACTCATGTCAGCAAGTATTAAAGGAATTTTAGAATCTGTTCAAATACTTATTAAAGCAGGTGCAGAAATAAATATTCAAGCCAAAGATGGTTTTACAGAACTTATGTTTAGTTCTTATTACGGTAATATACAAATTGCAGAACACTTACTTGCTATTGGTGCAAATAAAGATGTATTATCTAAAAAAGACGAAACAGCACGTTCTATTGCCGAAAAGAAAAAGTTTTATGAAATTGTAAATATGCTGGAATAAACGAGCATTTGAAAATAATTAGACTAATGCAGTATTAAATACTTTTAGAGCTTTTATGTCTTTAAAATTAAACTCATAAAAACTTCTTAACCTAGATTAAGTGCCTTTTGTTTACTCCTGGCGTAACTTTGTACTATAAAAAAATAACAAAACGACAAAGTCATGGAAAATATAGTATTACATAAAGCAGAATCAAGAGGAAATGCAAATCACGGATGGTTAAATGCTTATCACAGCTTTAGTTTTGCAAGCTGGTATAATCCAGATAAAATTCAATTTGGAGCTTTAAGAGTTTTGAATGATGATACAATTGCTGCCGGAATGGGATTTGGAACGCATCCGCATGATAATATGGAGATTATCACAATTCCGCTTGAAGGTGATTTGGCTCACAAAGACAGCATGGGAAATACTGAAGTAATCAAAAATGGTGATATTCAGGTGATGAGTGCCGGAACCGGAATTCAGCACAGCGAGTTTAATCCGAATTCAGATCAGCAGACTAAATTGTTACAGATTTGGTTGTTCCCGAACAAAAGAAATGTAACGCCTCGTTATCAACAAATAACTTTAGATGTTGCGGACAGACATAACAAATTATCTCAGGTTTTATCTCCAAATGCAGATGATGAAGGAGTTTGGATTCACCAGGACGCTTGGTTCAATATGGGGAATTTCGATTCTGGAGTTTCTGCCGAATATAAAATCAAAAAAGAAGGAAATGGAGTTTATGCTTTCGTTTTAAAAGGAAATGTAACGATCAACGGTCAGGAATTAAATTCTCGTGACGCGGTTGGAATTTCAGGAACTGACACTTTAAACATTCAAGCCAATACAGATGCTGAATTTTTATTAATGGATGTTCCGATGAATTATTAATTCAAACAAAAAACAATTAAATACCTGTACCTTGAAACGATAATAAATCTGTAAATCAGATTATTATCGTTTCTTTTTTTGATCAATTTCAAAAAAGAAAGCCTAACTTTATAAATAAGAAAATTGGTCTGACTTTAAAATTAATCAATCCTTAAATTTTAAACCATGAATCCAAATAACCTCATTAAAGAATACACAAACGGAGAAGTAACTATCGTTTGGCAATCTGGAAAATGCATTCATTCTGCAAATTGCGTAAAAAATAATCCCGATGTTTTTCGTCCAAAAGAAAAACCATGGATTACTCCAGAACATTCTACAACCGAAAAAATAATCTCAACCGTTCAAAAATGTCCATCAGGAGCTTTGACATTTTACCTGAACGATAAAAATTAATTCGCACTAAGGTTTTTAGCCACTGATTAAAAGGATTATACTGATTATTAAGCAAATGAAGAAAAAATCTTTTTTAATCTGTGAAATCTGTGGCTTATAAAACAAGTCTCAATTTTCATTTCTTAATCTAGGTTAAGTGCTCCGCAACAACTGTCACCGTAACTTTGTCCTATCAAAATGAAACAAATTAATTATTTAAAAAATAAAATTATGGCAACTACAAAATGGTCAATTGACCCAACTCACTCAGAAATTGGTTTTAAAGTAAAACACATGATGTTTACTAATGTTTCAGGAAAATTTGGAACTTACGACGCTACAATTACTACAGAAGGAAATGATTTCGAAAATGCAGCAATCGAATTTTCTGGCGATATCGCTTCTATCGACACTGCAAATGCAGACAGAGACGGACACTTAAGAAGTGCTGATTTCTTTGACGCAGAAAACAATCCAAAATTAACTTTCAAAGCTTCATCTTTCAAAAAAGTGGATGACGGAGATTATGAATTAACTGGAGATTTATCTATCAAAGGTGTTTCTAAATCTGTTAAGTTTCCTGTAGAATTCAGCGGCATCATGACTGATCCTTGGGGAAATACTAAAGTTGGTTTAAGCATAGAAGGAAAAATCAATCGTAAAGATTGGGGCCTAAACTGGAACTCTGCTCTAGAAACTGGAGGTGTTTTAGTTGGTGAAGAAGTAAAATTAAACATCGAATTACAATTCGTAAAACAAGCTTAATCTTTTGGTTTTAGATTAAAAATTGGTTGGTTAAAAGCCCTGTACTACAAAGTGCAGGGCTTTTTTCAGCTTGCCACAAAGACACTAAGTTTTTTTTCCAAAGATTAAAAAGATTCCTTGGATTTTTAATCTGTGAAAATCATTTTAATCTGTGGCAATATTTTTAATTTCCAGTGAGAAAAAATTAGTGTAATTCGTGAAATTGCTTCGCCTGTTCGCTGTCGCTCGGGTCGTTGCTAAAAAAAATCAACGCGCTGTATTTCTAAATTCTGTTGGTGACATTCCGGTTTGTTTTTTGAAGAAGCGGGAGAAATATGAGTAATCTTCATAACCGACTTTGAAAGCAACTTCGTTTACGGCTAATTGTTTATCAATCAACATTCTTTTGATTTCGAGAATTACGCGATCTGTAATAACTTCTGTTGCCGTTTTTTGAAGGATTTCGTTGCAGATTCTGTTTAAGTGTTTTAATGTGATGTTGAGTTTTTCTGCATAAAACGAGGGCAATTTTTCGGTTCTGAAATATTCTTCCAAAAGCGATTCAAAAGTATTGATTTTGATGTTATATGAATGTGTTTGATGCGAATAAGTTTCACTATACTTTCTTGCAACTTCAATATGAATGCAGTCTAATAAATTCAGTAATTTATCTAATTGATATTTATTATTTTGAATATTTTCCTGAATCAGTAAATTAAAATACGGCTGAATTTTCGGTATTTCATTTTCTTCAAAAACCATTTCGGGTCTATTATGAATAGAATGATAAAAATTATAATCGTTGATTTTTTTCTGTCCGAAATACAGATTATACAATTCCTGCGAAAAGATAATTACAAAACCTTCAATGTCTTCAGACAAATTCCAATGATGCATTTGTCCGGGCTGCAAAACAAAAAGACTTCCTCTTTTTATTTCAAACTGATCAAAATCAACTTCATGCAGTCCTGAACCATTTGTAAAAAAGACCATTAAATACGAATCATGCCGATGCGGTTCTTCAACAAAACTGTGACTTTTTAAATGTTCTTTAAAAGTATTGACATAAAAATCGCGGTGAATGTCGTTACAGCTGAAATTCTGAACACTATAAATTGGATATCTTTTCATTTTGGAATTTGGAATTTATTCTTTGGAAATTAAAATCAAAAATGTCTTTTTTGTGCTATAATAAGCGAAGATATAAAAAAGACTTTTAAGTCATTACAAATTACCTTTGTATAAACAAAAATCAACAAAATCATGTCAAGCGCATTAACTCATATTTTAAAAAACGAATGTCCTGTTTGTCACAAAGGAAAAGTTTTTACCGACAAGAATATTTTTCTGAATTTCAGTTTTCCAAAAATGAACGAATACTGCAGTCATTGCCATTACAAATTCCAAAAAGAGCCTGGTTATTTCTTTGGTGCCATGTACGTAAACTACGGATTAACCGTGGCTCAGGGAATTGCAACCTATTGTATTGCACAGTTCTTCTTTGAGACAACCTTCGATTTAAGAATACTTCCAATCATTGCGATTGTGATTACTTTACTCACTCCTTTCAATCTCAGATTTTCAAGATTAGCATGGATTTATATGTTTAAAGGTTATACAAGCTAAAAAAGTATTATTTTTGCCGTCCAATTGAAACTACTTTTCAATTTCCAAAAAAAAGTAAAAATTAAATTAGACAGATGAAAGCATACGTATTTCCAGGTCAGGGCGCGCAATTCACAGGAATGGGTAAAGACCTTTATGAAAATTCGGCTTTAGCCAAAGAATTATTCGAAAAAGCTAATGAAATATTAGGTTTTAGAATTACAGATATCATGTTCGAAGGTACTGCCGAAGAATTAAAAGAAACTAAAGTTACACAGCCGGCTGTATTTTTACACTCTGTTATTTTGGCTAAAACAATTGAAGATTTCAAACCAGAAATGGTTGCAGGTCATTCATTAGGAGAATTTTCTGCTTTGGTTGCCAACGGAACTTTATCTTTTGAAGACGGATTAAAATTAGTTTCACAACGTGCTTTAGCAATGCAAAAAGCTTGCGAAATTACTCCATCTACAATGGCTGCGGTTTTAGGTTTAGCTGATAATGTTGTTGAAGAAGTTTGTGCTTCTATCGACGGTGTTGTGGTTGCTGCAAACTATAACTGTCCAGGTCAATTGGTAATTTCTGGAGAAACTACTGCTGTTGAAAAAGCTTGTGAAGCTATGAAAGCAGCTGGAGCAAAACGTGCTTTAATTTTACCTGTTGGAGGTGCTTTCCACTCACCAATGATGGAACCTGCAAGAGAAGAATTGGCTGCTGCAATTGAAGCTACTACTTTCTCAACTCCAATTTGTCCAGTGTATCAAAATGTTACTGCAAATGCGGTTTCTGATGCAAACGAAATTAAAAAGAACTTAATCATTCAATTAACTGCTCCTGTAAAATGGACTCAGTCTGTTCAGCAAATGATCGCTGACGGCGCAACTTTATTTACTGAAGTTGGTCCTGGAAAAGTTTTAGCTGGTTTGATTAACAAAATTGATAAAGAAGCGGCTACTGCTAATGCTTAATTTTTTAAGTGTTCAGTATTCAGTTTTTTAGTCTTCAGTTTTGAATATCTAAATAAAAAATCCCGAATTCATTAATTATGAATTTGGGATTTTTACTTTGCGTTAGATGCACTGCAGTGCATCTCTACGAATACTTAATCTTTATTTTTTCCAAGGATATGACTTTATTCTTTTATGCATTTCATTTTTAAACTCATCTGGCGTTAAACCTTTTTCGAATTCAGCATAAAAATCAAAAGTTTCAAAATCTATTCCTTTTTGTGCCGTCTTATTTTTTCCCCACCACTCTCTTATTCTCTTAATTGATTCTACTTTAGCCTCTTCTAAAGTCACGCCTTTAGCAAACTCAGTATCAAAATCAAAAATCTCGTGATCTATTCCTTTCATAAAAACACTTTCTTAATTCATCAAATTTACAACAAAAAGATCGAATTAAAATTTACTTGAGAGATTTTTCTTTCTTTTTGTAATTGATAATAAAAACTCCCAAAATAATCAGAATGGTTGCGATTATAAAATCGACTGTAATTTTTTCATCTAAAATCAACCAGCCAAAAAATACTGCTATAATAGTATTAATATAAGCCAAAATAGAAACCTGAACCGGAGTAACATGTTTTAATGCATAATTATAACTAAAGAAGGCAATTACTGATCCGAAAATTGACAAATATAATGCTGCCAAAATACTTTTTGTACTCCATAAATGCACATCAATATTTGGCGAAAAAATAAATGCCAAAACAATCTGAATACATGAAGCTATAGTAAACTGGTAAAACAGATTAAGAATTATATTTTTCGATTTGTTTCCGTGAATTTTGGTATAAATAGTTCCGCCTGCCCACGCAGTAATTGCAAACGCCATAAACATCATTCCGATTCTGTAGTCGGCATCTAAAAAAGATGCCAATCCGTCTTTAAATATAAAAACGACTCCCGAAAATCCGATTATAACGCCAATAAATCCTTTTAAACTTGGCTTTTGCAATTTAAATAAAATACTGCCCAGAAAAATAAGTATCGGAGCCATGGCACTGATTACAGAAGCCAATCCACTTGGTATAGCCTGCTCAGCAACGGTTGTAAAACCATTTGCAATTACAAGCATCGCAACCGAAGCTACAAGCTGATGTTTAAAATTTTCCCACCCAATCCATTTTAATTCTTTTTTGGATAACAAAATAATCATCATTATCAATCCTGCCAATCCCTGACGGATAGAAGTTACAAACCAAGGCGGAATAGTTTCAACCGCAACTCTAATCCCTAAAAAGGTAGTTCCCCAAATAATTCCAACAGCCACTAAGGCAAATATTAATTTATAATCTAAAGTTTGTTTCATGATAATCAATATGCTAAAAAAAATCCCAAACTATACTGCTATAATTTGGGATCTTAAAATTTTATAATTTTAATTGAAAGGAATTTATTTGCTCCTCACTTTTTGTTCCCATTTCCAGGCGCTTGCCATTGCTTCGTCTAAACTTAATTCAGCCTTCCATCCCAAAACATTGTTTGCCTTATCTGTATTTGCATACGCTTCTGTAATATCTCCTTCACGACGCGGCATCATTTTGTATGGAAGTTTTTTATCGCTGACTTTCTCAAAACTGTGAATGACTTCAAGAACAGAACTTCCTTTTCCTGTACCTAAATTAAAAGTTTCAACTTTTGCTAAATTTTTCTTGTTTAATAAACGCTGCAACGCAATAACGTGTGCTTTTGCTAGATCTACTACGTGAATATAATCACGAACAGCAGTTCCGTCCGGCGTTGGATAGTCATTTCCAAAAACTGATAATTCCTGACGTAATCCTACTCCTGTCTGTGTAATAAACGGAACTAAATTTTGAGGAACTCCTAAAGGCAATTCGCCAATTTCAGCAGATTCATGCGCTCCAACCGGATTAAAATAACGCAATAAAATAGCGCTGATATTTGTTACTTTAGCTGTATCGGTAATAATTTCTTCTCCAATCTGTTTTGTGTTTCCATAAGGAGACATCGCTGTTTGAACTGGAGCATCTTCGGTAATAGGCATTTTTTCGGCTTGACCGTAAACCGTACAAGAAGAACTAAAAATAAAACTTGCTTCAGATTTTTGCTGTAATCCTTGTAAAAGATATACTAAACTTCCAATATTGTTTTCATAGTACAACAACGGATTTTCAACACTTTCACCTACCGCTTTTGAAGCTGCAAAATGAATTACACCTGTAACATTCGAATGTTTCAAAAAGAAATCCTGAACGGCTTTCTTTTCTCTTAAATCGATTTGCTCAAAAACAGGCATTTTTCCTGTAATTTTTTCAATTCCTTTTAAAACATCTATCGAAGAATTAGACAAATCATCAATCACTACTACTTCAAAGCCTTCATTTTGCAATTCGACTACAGTATGTGATCCGATAAATCCTAATCCTCCTGTTACTAATACTTTCATTTTGTGGTTGTTTGCGGTTATATTTTGGCTAATAATTAAGTTATCTTATTTTAAAAATTCGATTACGCTGTCTGTAATAAATTTAATCTGCTCGTCATCCAATTCTGTATGCATTGGTAAAGCAATAACTTCCTGAACTAATTGATTGGTTACAGGAAACTGTTCTTCTTTATAACGAGGATCTAAATAGGCTTTTTGTGAGTGAAGCGGAATTGGATAGTAAATTGCACATGGAATTCCTTTATCCAACAAATGCTGCATTAAAGCATTACGATCTGCATCAATAATTCTTAATACATATTGATGAAAAACGTGATCATTTTGATCTGCATCAAATTGAGGTGTAACAATTTTTGCATTTCCTGCAAAAGCTGCATTGTATTTAGTTGCCGCACTACGACGTGCTTTATTATATTCGTCTAACAAAGGAAGTTTTGCATTTAAAACTCCTGCCTGAATACTATCTAAACGAGAATTCACTCCAACAACATCGTGGTGGTAACGCTCGTACATTCCGTGATTTACGATTCCGCGGATGATGTGTGCTAATTTATCATCATTTGTAAAAATGGCACCACCGTCTCCGTAACAACCTAAGTTTTTAGATGGGAAGAAAGAAGTTGCCGCAACGTGGCCAATAACTCCAACTTTAGTTTTTGCACCCGATTTAGAAATATAATCTGCTCCAATTGCCTGTGCATTATCTTCGATTACATATAAATTATGTTCTGCAGCAATTTCCATAATCGCATCCATATTTGCAGCACGTCCAAATAAATGAACAGGAACAATTGCTTTTGTTTTTGGAGTAATTGCTTTTTTAAGTGCTTCGATGTCGATATTCATATTTTCCATATCAACATCTACCAAAACTGGTGTTAATTGCAATAATGCAATAACCTCAACTGTAGCTGCAAAAGTAAAATCGGCAGTAATAACTTCGTCTCCAGGTTTAAGATCTAACCCCATCATTGCAATTTGTAACGCATCTGTTCCGTTTGCACAAGGAATAACGTGTTTTGCTCCTAAATACTCTTCAAGATTTTTTTGAAATTGATGAACTAAAGGTCCGTTGATGTAAGTATTTGTATCTAAAACTTCTTGAATAGAAGCATCTACAGTAGATTTTATTTTTTCATATTGACTTTTTAAGTCAACCATTTGTATTTTTTTCATTTTTGAATAGTATTAAAATTAAAGACTTCATTTTTAGCAGAAATCCTTAAAAGATGGAACAAAAATAGTTATTTAATACCTTCAAACAATGAAAATAGTAGAAAGAAACGTAATTTAGCCACAAAATTTTATACATGCTTTTTTTATACAATTTAGTAATTTCTATTGCAGGCTTTTTTCTTAAAATTGTCGCACTGTTTAGTCCGAAAATTAAGCTTTTTGTAGAAGGCCGAAAAAATGTTTTCGCAATTCTTGAAGAAAAAATAAAACCCGGTGACAAAACAATCTGGTTTCATTCAGCATCTCTTGGTGAATACGAACAAGGCCTGCCTGTTATCGAAAAAATAAAAGAAAAATATCCTTCGCATAAAATCGTTGTAACCTTTTTTTCTCCTTCTGGATACGAAGTGCGTAAAAATAACACAGTTGCCCATGTAACTGTTTACCTGCCTTTGGATACAAAAAGCAATGCAAAAAGATTTTTAAAATTAGTTCATCCGGAATTTGCCTTTTTTATTAAATATGAATTTTGGCTTAATTATTTAAAAGAATTAGAGAAAAGCAAAACTCCAACGTATTTAATTTCAGGTATTTTTAGAGACAGCCAAATGTTTTTTAAATGGTACGGCGGTTTTTATAGAAAAGCGTTGAATGCCTTCACTTATTTTTTTGTTCAAAACGAAAGCTCCAAACAAAAAATCGAGGCCATTGGACATAAAAATGTTGTTGTTTCAGGCGATACGCGTTTTGATCGTGTAAATGCCATCTTAGAAAGAGACAATACTTTGGATTATATTGAAAATTTTAAAAACAATCAACAAACCATTGTTATTGGAAGTTCATGGCCAAAAGATGAAGTTTTAATTGCTGAATATATTAATCAGGCACCAGAAAACGTAAAGTTTATTATCGCCCCTCATAATATTAAAGAAGATCAAATTGCGAATTTAAAATCACAGCTTAAGAAATCTGTAGTTTTATATTCTGAAAAAGAAAACAAAAATTTAGCCGGCTACGATGTTTTCATCATTGATACTGTTGGAATCCTGACTAAAATTTACAGCTACGGAACCATTGCATATGTTGGCGGCGGATTTGGAAATCCTGGAATCCACAATATTCTGGAGCCGGCAACATTTGGAATTCCAATTGTAATTGGCCCTAATTATTCCAATTTTGCAGAAGCCGTTTCTTTGGTTAAACTTGGAGGATGTATTTCAATATCAAGTTTTTCAGAACTCAAAACAATTTTAGACCATTTAATTATCAATCCAGAATTTTTAGCTGAAAAAAGCAATATTTGTAAATCGTTTATACAGAACAATAAAGGAGCAACAAATACAATTATGCAGACTGTCTCATAAATATTTCGCTTATTTAAGAGATTTAAAAGCTGTAAATTATCAAAATCACTCTGCGAGAATACATTTTTCTTTATTAAACAGAAAGAGAATAATTCTTAAAATGCAAAACAAAACGCAATAGAAGCCATTAAAACAGCTATTTATGCGATAGAATATTCAGTAAATAATTATTTACACAAAACATTAGATAATTTAAGAAAAAATTATAATTTTGGCATATTATTTGATAAATAAGATAAACGTGAGCAGGGAAAATATTTTAAAAAAAAAGTGAAAAAATATTTTACATATTAAAAAATTTATATCTTTGCCACGAATTAATAATTAACCTTTTATAATAAAGTAAGATGAAAAAAGTATTTTTAAGTTTAGCTGTTGTTGCTGTTTTAACTGTTGTATCTTGTAAAAAAGCTGACGCTGCAGCTACTGAAACTGTAGATTCTACTGCTGTTGCTGTTGATTCTGCTGCTACTGTAGTTGATTCTGCTGCTGCAACTGTTGATTCTGCTGCTGCTAAAGTTGACTCTGCTGCTGCAAAAGTAGAAGATGCTGCTAAAGAAGTAAAAAAATAATTAGAACCTAAGTTCTAAAAATTTTAAAACCATCGAAATCGATGGTTTTTTTTTGATCAAATCTCAACAACTTGATCATTCAGCATAAAAAAAAGCGTTCATCATCTGAACGCTTTTTTTTATTCCATTTCTTCTTCAACCAAAACCTCTTCATCTCCAAAAATCGATTCACTCGACGAGAAATCCAAAATCTCAGCCCTCGAAGCATAAGTTACAATTTCTTTTATTCCTTTCTGAAGAAGCAATTCTGTTGTATATTTTCGGCTTGTTGCAAAATGAACCTCACCCAGCATCAATTTAAAAAAATACTTCCCACCAGAGCCTTTAAATTTCAAAAACTTCGCAAGCTCAATATTCACTTTAAACTTCTCAATATCTTCCTCACATTCAAACCTTAATTCATAACTCAGACTTGTAAAAATAATTTTTCCTTTTCTGGAAGTAAACACAAATTTATACTCATCATTAAATCGCTTACTGATTACAAAAGCACCCATTTATAAATTTTAGATTTTTTTAGATTGTTGATTTTAGATTTTCTTAAACCCTTAGATCCTCTAATAAATTTACTACGTAAATTTATTAATTGCAAGTTTTACAAATAAAAAAAGCCTCTTCAAAAGAAGAGGCTTTAGTACTCAGAGCGGGACTTGAACCCGCACGAACATTGCTGTTCACTGGATTTTAAGTCCAGCGTGTCTACCAATTTCACCATCCGAGCATTGTATGGTTTTTGAGCGAAAAACGGGGCTCGAACCCGCGACCTCGACCTTGGCAAGGTCGCGCTCTACCAACTGAGCTATTTTCGCATTTCAAATTTTTTAAGAACCGCAACACGTGTTTTGTTTCGTATTGCGAGTGCAAATTTAGGACATTTATTCAATTAAACAAGCCTTTTTTGAAAAAAAATGAAGCTTATTTTATAACTTTCTGATAACCTAAACTTTAAATTTGAAAAAATTTTGATTTTTATTTCTTAACCAGCATTCTTTTAATTTCATTAAGCTTCATTAAGGCTTCAACCGGAGTAATTGCATTAATATCTAAGCTTAAAATCTCTTCTTTTATTTCTTCTAATAAAGGATCATCAAGATTAAAGAAACTCATCTGCATTTCATCATTTGCAGATTTAATTCCGTTTAAAGCATCGCTTGAGTGATTCTTCTCTAATTTCTTTAAAAGTTTCTGAGCTTTAGAAATAACCAATTGCGGCATTCCGGCCATTTTTGCTACGTGAATTCCAAAACTATGTGCACTTCCGCCTTTTACAAGTTTACGAACAAAAAGAACAGTATCTTTTAATTCTTTTACCGCCACATTAAAATTCTGGATTCTCGGCATGGATTCAGTCATTTCATTTAATTCATGATAATGCGTTGCAAATAATGTTTTTGCTTTTGATGGATGTTCATGCAAAAACTCGGCAATTGCCCATGCAATCGAAATTCCGTCGTATGTACTGGTTCCTCTTCCAATTTCATCTAAAAGAACCAGACTGCGATCTGAAATATTATTCAAAATAGAAGCTGTTTCGTTCATTTCGACCATAAATGTAGATTCACCCATCGAAATATTATCTGACGCTCCTACTCTTGTAAATATTTTATCGACAATTCCCATTCTTACGCTGTCTGCCGGAACAAAACTTCCCATTTGAGACAGAAGGACAATAAGCGCAGTTTGTCTTAAAATAGCAGACTTACCCGACATGTTAGGTCCGGTAATCATGATAATCTGCTGTGTTTCTCTATCTAAAAACACATCGTTTGCAATATAAGGAGTACCAACCGGCAATTGTTTTTCAATTACAGGATGCCTTCCATTTTTTATATCCAATTCAAAAGTGTCATCTATTTCAGGACACACATATTGATTTTCAACAGCCATTTGCGTAAACGAACACAAACAGTCTAATTGCGCCACCAAGTAAGCATTCATTTGAACAGGCTTGATATAAGTTGCAATCCAGGCAACCAGCTGTTCAAAAAGTTCTGATTCTATTTTATGAATTTTTTCTTCGGCACCCAGAATCTTCGTTTCATATTCTTTTAATTCTTCGGTAATGTAACGCTCTGCATTTACCAAAGTCTGCTTACGAATCCATTCTTCCGGAACTTTATCTTTGTGAGTGTTTCTAACTTCAATATAATATCCAAAAACATTATTGAAAGATATTTTTAAAGATGAAATTCCTGTTCGCTCAGATTCTCTTCTTTCAATTCCTTCCAAAAATTCTTTTCCTGATGTAGATATCGCTCTTAATTCATCTAATTCTTCATTAACACCTGCAGCAATTGCATTTCCTTTTGAAATAGCAACCGGCGCATCCTGATTTAAAGTGTCTTTAATTTTTTCGCGCAGCAAATCACAGGAATGCAGACTATCTCCAATAACTTTTACAGCTTCCTGCGGACTTTGAAGCGCCAGTGTTTTAATTGGAATAATGGCATCTAGTGATTCTTTTAAATAAATAATTTCGCGGGGAGAAACTTTTCCGGCTGCAATTTTAGAAATCAAACGTTCCAAATCTGAAATTTGCTTGATTTGATACTGAATATCGTGCAGAATCTCTGGATTTGATTTTAAATATGAAACTACCGCATGACGGCCTTTAATTTTATTAGCATCTTTTAAAGGCAGAGCCAGCCATCGCTTTAATAAACGGCCGCCCATTGGCGAAAGCGTTTTATCGATTACATCTAAAAGTGTTACCGCATTTGGATTATAACTATGATATAATTCTAAATTTCTGATTGTAAAACGGTCCATCCAAACATAAGCATCTTCTGCAATACGCTGGATTGCTGTAATATGCTGTATTTTATTATGCTGTGTTTCTGACAAATAATATAAAATTGCTCCGGCAGAAATAATCCCCTCTTTTAATTCCTCGACACCAAAACCTTTTAAAGAGTTGGTTTGGAAATGTTTCGTCAGAGTTTCTAAAGCGTAATCTTCTTTGTAAATCCAGTCTTCAAGATAAAAACTGTGAAAACCTTCTCCAAAAGCTTCTTTAAATTCGCTTTTACAGTTTTTAGGAACTAAAACTTCACTTGGATTAAAATTCTGAAGCAATTTATCAATATATTCAGCATTTCCCTGTGCGGTTAAAAATTCCCCAGTTGAAACATCTAAAAAAGAGATTCCGATATTTTTATTAGCAAAACAAACCGATGCTAAAAAGTTATTGGTTTTAGATTGTAAAACTTCGTCGTTTAAAGAAACCCCAGGCGTTACAAGTTCTGTAACTCCTCTTTTTACAATAGTTTTAGTCATTTTAGGATCTTCAAGCTGATCGCAGATTGCTACGCGAAGTCCGGCCTTAACTAATTTTGGCAGATAGGTATTAATAGAATGATGAGGAAAACCCGCAAGAGCAGTTTCAGTATCAGAACCCGCACCTCTTTTTGTCAGGGTAATTCCCAGAATTTTAGAAGATCTGATAGCATCTTCCCCAAAGGTTTCATAGAAATCTCCAACTCTGAAAAGCAGACATGCATCAGGATATTTTCTCTTGATTTCGTTGTACTGTTTCATCAAAGGCGTTTCTTTCGCCACTTTCTCTTTCGCTGCCAAATTGTAATGTTTTTAAATGAAAAAATAAGACAGCGAATTTATAATTTTTTAACGGCATATCGAAGGACTACAAAAATTAAAATATTTTAAGATATTTTTAGGTTCTGATTTGAGAATTTTGCCTAGATTTGTTCATCATTAAAAAAGACCCTTAAAGATGAAAAAAATAATTTTATTCGCTATGTTAGCTGTAGCTGGTATTACAGCTTCTAATGCACAAACTACTAAAAAAGCAAAAGCTGCTAAAGTTGCGAAAATCGAAGGAGCTGGTATGGCTTTCGAAAGTGAAACTATCGATTACGGAACAATTGCACACAATGCTGATGGAAAACGTGAATTCGTTTTTGTAAACAACGGAACAAAACCGTTAATCATTACAAATGCTCAAGGATCTTGCGGTTGTACAGTTCCTACATCTCCAAAAGAGCCTATCGCTCCAGGAGCTAAAGGTGTTATTGGTGTAAAATATGCTACTGACAGAGTTGGTGCTTTTACAAAAACAGTAACTATTACTTCTAACGCAGAAGGACAACCAACAAAAGTACTTACAATTAAAGGTACAGTTTTACCAGATCCAGTAAAAAGCTAATCTGAAAACAATAAAATAATCAAAAAGCTTCCTTATCTTTGGAAGCTTTTTTTATGACCTGAATTTACAATAATGAGAAAACTCGAAAACAGCGAATTAGAACGAAAATCTATTGAAGATTTTAAAAAATCAGACAAAACTCCTTTAATAATTGTTTTGGATGACATTCGCAGCTTACACAATATAGGATCTGTTTTTAGAACTTCGGATGCTTTTTTGGTTGAAAAAATAATTTTATGCGGCATTACTGCTACACCTCCAAATAAAGAAATTCACAAGACTGCACTGGGAGCAACCGAAACCGTTGCCTGGGAGCATCATGAAAATGTATTGGAAGTTATCGAGAATCTAAAGAAAGAAAACGTATTAACACTTGCCATTGAACAGGTTGAAAGCGCAGTTTTTCTTCAGGATTTTAAGGTTGAAAAAAATCAGAAATATGCTTTAGTTTTTGGAAATGAAGTTTTTGGTGTATCGCAGGAAGCAGTTGCCATTTGCGACGGTTGTATTGAAATTCCTCAATTGGGCACAAAACACTCTTTAAACATTGCTGTAAGTGCAGGAATTGTAGTTTGGGATTTGTTTCAAAAATTAAACTGGCCGAAATAATATTTAAAAACATTTTAGTTAAATAAATGTGATTATTCAATTATTCACAATATAAAATTGTTAGAAATTTAAAAATATTTTTTTATCATAGCAAAATTGATACTTTTATAAAATGAAAGGTATCAATTTTTTATATACAATTGTTTTTTTATTCGTTTTTGGCTTTTATCAATCTCATGCAAGTGAAAAAGTCTTACTTTCAAAAATCTCAAAAGACACAATAAAATCAAATAAAAAACAAAACACGAGACTAAATTTTGAGGTTACCCCGCCTGTAATACGAGCATCAGGCGATCAATTATACTGTCCGCAAACGAATATAAATATTGTAACTGATATAACAATTACTTACGATCCTTCTGAACCTTCTACTCAGGCAGTTTACATACAAATTTCATCCGGCTATTCAAGCGGTTTTGACAAATTAGAACTTTCAAATCCAGCGTCACACCCTGCAATTACAACAAGCTGGGATGTTACCGCAGGAAAACTAAAACTATCAAGTCCAACTGGTGTAAATGTTTTATATACTGACTTTATTAATGCAATTAAAGATGTTGTTTTTTCTAATCCTTCAGCGGGAGCCTCAGGAACCCGAACATTTTCGATCACAATTGGTCAGGCCAATTATCTGCCTTCGACTCAACACTTTTATTTATTTGTTCCAAACATTGGCATTAGCTGGACCAATGCAAAAATTGCGGCAGAAGCAAGCACATATTATGGTTTAAAAGGATATTTAGCTACTATACTTTCTTCAGATGAAGCCAAATTAATTGGCGAACAGGCATCGGGAACCGGATGGATTGGAGGAAGCGATGCCGAAACCGAAAATGTCTGGAAATGGGTTACAGGACCAGAAGCTGGAACTGTTTTCTGGAACGGAACTGCCAGCGGATCAACACCAAATTTTGCGTTTTGGAACACAGGAGAACCAAATCAGCTGGGCGATGAAGATTATGCACATATTACACAGCCCGGAGTTGGTATAAGAGGTTCATGGAATGATTTATCGAATACCGGAGATACTTCCGGAAGCTATCAGCCAAAAGGCTATGTTGTTGAATATGGCGGCATGCCGGGAGAAAGTCCTTTAGAAATTGCGGCGAGTACTAAAATCACTATCCCCGTCGCTGTACCTTCTGCAAATCAAAGTTCAGTTTGCGATTCCGGCATTGTAACCCTTAACGCTGCTGCTACAACAGGAACTACGGTACACTGGTACGATGCTATCGTTGAGGGAAATTTATTAACAACCGGAAATACTTATACTACTCCTGTTATAAATACAACCACAACTTATTACATTGATGCTGGATGCGAATCGAACAGAAAACCTATCTCGGCAGTTGTTAACTCTATTCCACTGCCTCCTACTCCAGACCAGACCGTTTATTATAATTGCGGACCTGGTTCTGTTATTATAAAAGCAAGCTCAAATATTGGAAAAATAAATTGGTTTAAAGATGCAACAGGTGGTGAGAGTTTATTTAATGGAAATAGTTTTATAACACCCGTAATTTCATCTAATACAACTTTTTATGCCGAAGCTAATAATGAAGGCTGTATTAGCCCTAGTCGAACACCTGTAAATATTGAAGTTTATACACCGCCGGTAGTTACTGATGAAAATGTAGTTTTATGTCAGTATCAAGACGTAACATTAGACGCCGGACTTGCCGAAATGAGCTATTTATGGTCAAACGGGGCAACAACACAAACAATCAATGTTACTCAAAGCGGTATTTATAAAGTCGACGTTACAAGTCCTGCACCAGAAAACTGTACCAGCAGAAAAACAATTATCGTTGATGAACATTTAATTCCGGAAATAAACCGAATTGTAGTTAACGGAACCAAAGTCGAAATTCAGCTTAAAAAAGAAGAATCTTATTTTGAATATTCTATAGACGGTATCAATTTTCAGAATTCAAACATTTTTTACGATGCCCCTGCCGGACTTCATACTGCTTATGCTCAGGAAAAAAATGGCTGCGGCGGAACAGGAATGAATTTTGTTGTACTTGTTTTTCCAGCATTTTTTACTCCAAACAATGACAGCTATAATGACTTTTGGGAAGTGACAGGAATGGAAAATTATCCACAGGCAGAAGTCACTATATTTGATCGTTACGGAAAATTAATTGCACAATTAAATTCTTCAAATATGAGTTGGGATGGCACTTATGAAAAAACGCCTCTTCCTGCTTCAGATTATTGGTATGCCTTAAAAATTGATAACACACAACCTATTTTAAGAGGACATTTTTCGCTGAAAAGATAAATGAAATAATCAATGTAATTAATTCAATTTCTTCTGAATTTCATTGAGTACAAAAAGATAGTCTTCTTGTTTTTTTACAAAATCACGGTCAGAAACATCAATAATCAAAACATTTAAATCTTTTTGAGATTTAATATATTCTAAATAACCATTGTTAATTTTATCCAGATATTCACCTTCTATGTTTTGTTCATACGTTCTGCCTCGTTTTTTTATATTTTGAAGCAGCCTCCCTGTATTTTGATATAAATAAACGTATAAATCCGGTTTTGGCATTTCTTTGTAAATGATATCAAATAGATTGCGATACAAACGATATTCATCTTCCTGCAAAGTAATTTTTGCAAAAATGAGCGATTTAAAAATATGATAATCCGCTACAATAAAATCTTTAAACAAATCAAACTGCGCCAAATCATCAGATAATTGCTGATAACGGTCTGCCAGAAAAGACATTTCCAGTGGAAAAGCATATCGATTTTGATCTTTATAGAATTTTGGCAAAAACGGATTATCGGCAAAACGTTCCAAAACAGTTTTAGCATTAAAATCTTCTGCAATTTTATGTACTAAAGTTGTTTTTCCGGCACCAATATTTCCTTCAAAAGCAATATAATTGAATTTTTCAAGCGGAATTTCACTCAAAGGACATTTTAAATCCTGAACTATTGTACAAACGCTGTCATCTGGCGAAACTGAAATTAATTCTGAGATTGATTTTTGCAATACAGGATGTTTCCAGTCTAATTTTAAATCCTGCATTGGGAGCAAAACAAAGTTTCTGTTCTGCATTAACGGATGCGGAATATGAAGTTTTTCAGTTTCAATAATTTCATTATCAAAAACAATTACATCAACATCAATTATACGAGATTGATATCCCTGCTGATTTAATCTGATTCGGCCTAATTGTTTTTCAACTTTTAAAACCTGATTTAGTATTTTTTGTGCCGATGAATCGGTATGCAAAAGCAACGCACAATTATAAAAAGCATCACTTTCAAACCCCCAGGCAGGCGTTTCATACAGCCTTGAAACACGAATTACAGTTCCTATCTCCTGATGTATCAAATCAATACAATTTTCGATGTTTTCTAACCTGTTTCCCTGATTGCTGCCTATAGATAAAACGACTTGATGCTGTGATTTCATAATTAATGCAAATTAACTAAAACTATTTTAGAATTAACCAATATATTTGTGAAACGGCACATAGATGTATTAAATTTATGTACGAAATTTGTAACATATAACCCTTTAACGCTACTTATTAAAAAAATATATACTTATGAAGTTTTTAGGAAATGTAATTGCCACAGTTATTGGTATTTTTGTATTTATTATGCTTTTCTTTTTTGGTGTAATCCTAATTGGAGCCATTTTTGGAGGAGACGATAAAGTTTCAGTAAAAAATGATTCGGTTATTGAATTAGACCTGAAACAGATCAATAATGATTATGCCGGAAAATATAAAGATCCTTGGGTAACCGTTTTCGCAGATAAAAAAGGAGTTGGTTTAACAGACGTTATCAGCGCTATAAAAGCCGCAGAAAATGACAATAATATTAAAGGGATTTCGATTTTAAACGATCAGTCTTCACTTGGTCTGGCGCAGTACAAAGATTTGAGAAATGCACTTGAAAGCTTCAAAAAATCAGGAAAATTTGTCTGGGCTTATGCCAATACGTATTCGCAGAAAGAATACTATTTAAACTCTGTTGCTAATACTATTTATTTAAATCCAGCCGGAGATTTAGATTTTAAAGGACTTTCGTCAGAAGTTATGTTCTTTAAGGATTTTCAGGAAAAATCAGGTATTCACATGGAAGTAATACGTCATGGAAAATACAAAAGTGCCGTTGAGCCATTTTTAGAAAATAAAATGAGCGATGCCAACAGAGAGCAGGTTACAGCACTTTTAAACTCAATTTGGACAACAGTTTGCAGCGATATTTCTAAAAGCCGAAATATTCCGGTTGATAAATTAAACGAAATCGCAAATGGTTTATTAGCCAGAACTCCCGAAATGGCAAAAGCACAACGTTTAGTAGACATTGTAGCTTATGAAGATGTTTACCACAATGCCATTAAAAAAGCTTTAAAAGTAAAAGGCGATGACGACTACAATAAAATCTCGATTTTAGATTATACCCAAAATAATATGACAACAGCTTTAACAAATACTGCTGATGATCAAATTGCTGTTATCTACGCTCAAGGCGAAATTGCCGGCGGTGAAGGCGATGTAAATGTTATTGGCGAAGGCTCTATGCGACGTTCATTACAGGAAGCCAGAAAAAATGACGATATAAAAGCCATTGTTTTAAGAATCGACAGCCCGGGCGGAAGCGCTTTAACTTCTGATTTAATCTGGAGAGAAATTGAAATTACCAAAAAAGTAAAACCAGTCGTGGTTTCAATGGGAAATTATGCAGCTTCCGGAGGTTATTATATTGCCTGCAATGCCAATAAAATTTTCGCAGAAAGCAATACTATTACAGGTTCGATTGGTGTTTTTGGCATATTGCCAAACTTTACTCCGCTTGCCAACAAATTAGGAATTAATACAGAACAGGTAAAAACACACGAAAACTCAGCAAATTACAGCCCGTTTGTTCCTGTTGATGAAAAATTTAAAGCCTTTACTCTTGAAGGAGTAGAACAGATTTACAAAACTTTTGTTACACATGTTGCCGAAGGCCGAAAAATGACTTTTGCACAAGTTGATTCTATTGCACAGGGAAGAGTTTGGTCAGGATCTGAAGCCGTAAAAATTGGACTTGTAGATAAAATCGGCGGTTTAAATGATGCCATTGCCGAAGCTGCTAAAATTGCTAAAATTAAAGATTACAGCACCCAAAATTATCCTGAATACGAAAAATCATTCAGTGATTTAATGGCAAATCTGCCTTTTGCACAATCAAAAGAAGCTTTTATTAAAGAAGAAATTGGAGAAGAAAACTATTTACTTATCGAACAGGTAAAAAGATTTCAAAGACAAAAAGGTGTCCAGGCCATGATGCCTTTCGGAATAAACATTAAATAAATTCCATAAAAAATGAAAAATATATTTCTGTTTTTCAGCATTTTATTTTTTACAATTGTAAACTCTCAAAATGCAAAACAAGATACTTTTAAGGAAACAAATGTTACTTTAAAAATCAATATCGACCAGCTTTACGGCACGCTTACAGTTCCTGATGGAGTTAAAAAATGTCCGGCTGCTTTAATAATTGCTGGTTCAGGACCAACAGACAGAAACGGAAATAACCCAATGATGAAAAACAATTCCTTAAAAATGCTGGCCGAAGCGCTGGCAAAAAACGGAATTGCTTCTTTACGATATGATAAAAGAGGAATTGGCGAAAGTAAAGCATCAGCAGTAACTGAATCGAGTCTGGTTTTTGAAAATTATACCGAAGATGCCAAAAGCTGGATTAACTTTTTAAAACAAGACAAAAGATTTACACAGCTTACTGTTATAGGCCACAGCGAAGGTTCGTTAATTGGGATGATTGCAGGTGCGAAAGCAAATAAATTTATTTCGATTGCCGGAGCCGGAGAACCTGCAGACAAACTTTTAAAGTCGCAGATTTCTTCTAAGTCTAACAAGCAGATTGAGGATATGACGTTTCCTATTATAGATAGTTTGAAAAACGGTAATACAGTAAAAAAAGTTGACCCGCTGTTAAACTCACTTTTTAGAGCCAGTATTCAGCCCTATTTGATTTCTTGGTTTAAATATGATCCACAAGCTGAAATCAAAAAACTTACCGTTCCTGTTTTAATTATTCAGGGAAATAATGACTTACAGGTTTCTGTTAAAGATGCTGAGAATTTATCTCAGGCCAATAAAAACTCAGAATTGGTTATTGTTGATAAAATGAATCATGTCATGAAAATTATTGACGGTGATAAACAGGCAAATATGGCCAGTTACAATAACGAAAATCTTCCCATTTCTGAAACTTTGACTAATAAAATTGTTTCTTTTATAAAGAAATAAGTACAACAATAAATACTTAAAAACCGTTTGAAAAGTATCAAACGGTTTTTTTATTTTAATTAGCATATTTTTCTTACATTATTAAGAAAATTTTATCTTGGCAGTTCAATAAAAAAACTATTTTTGCAAGAGTCAATTTTCAAAATTAAACCTCAAATCTATAAATATGTTAAAGAAAATTTTAAAAGTAACCGCCATTGTTCTAGTGGTTTTTGTGGCTGCATTATTTGCCATCCCGTTCTTTTTTAAAGATCAAATCAAGGCCAAAATTGCCGATGCGATCAATGAAAGTGTTGATGCCAAAGTAAGTTTTGCTGATGCTGATTTAAGTTTGTTTAAAAACTTTCCAAATGCAGCTGTCGGCATTGAAAAACTTGTTATCATAAACAAAGCACCTTTTGAAGGCGACACACTGGTTTCATTGGGAGAGTTGAATCTTAAAATGAGTATTAAAGAACTTTTTAAAGGAAAAGATGAACCTTTAAACATTCAGGGAATAAGTTCTCAAAATGGTTTAATCAACATTATCTTTAATAAAGATGGTGTAGGAAATTTTGATATAGCTTTAAAAGATAAAAAAGATGACAATAAAAAGAATGACAAAAGCAGTCCGCTTTCGTTAAAAATCCAAAACTATAAAATCGAAAACTTCACGTTTAGATATATCGATCAGGGTTCAAAAATTAAAATGGTAATTGATAGTTTGAACCACGAAGGAACCGGAGATTTTACAAACTCTAAGTTAGATTTAAACACAAAAACTACAGCTAATGTATCTTTAGATATGGATAAAGTTAATTATATGAAAAATATAAAACTGACTTTAGACGCTGTTTTAGGAATTGATTTAGACCAAAGCAAATATACTTTTAAAGAAAACAAAGCTTTAATTAACCAGCTGCCGTTAGAATTTGACGGATTTATTCAAATGGTTGAAGCCGGACAGGTTTACGATCTTAAATTTAAAACACCTACTTCATCATTTACTAATTTCTTAGGCTTAATTCCATCTGCTTATGCATCAAGTTTAGATGGCGTAAAAACAACAGGAGAATTTACGGTTGCCGGTTTTGCAAAAGGGCAGTTAACAGATACTACTGTGCCTAAATTTAATATTGAAATTGCGTCAAACAATGCTTCATTTCAATATCCGAATCTTCCAAAATCAGTTCAGAATATTGTAATTGATACTAAAATTATTAATGAAACCGGAATTTTAAACGACACGTATGTAAATTTAGATAAACTTTCTTTTAAAATCGATCAGGATGTTTTCAGCGCCAAAGCAAATATTAGAAACATTACTGTTAATCCGCTTGTAAATGCGGCTTTAAAAGGAACAATCAATTTAGCAAACCTTTCTAAAGCGTATCCAATTAAAATGGATAAACCTTTGGCAGGTATTTTAAAAGCTGATGTTACTACCGATTTTGATATGGCTTCTGTAGAAAAAAGTCAATATCAAAACATAAAAAATGCCGGAACAATGAGTTTATCAGGATTTAAATATACTGATGAAAACAATAAATCAATGAATATCAGCACGGCTTTAGTAGAATTTAATCCAAGTACAATTAATCTAAAACAGTTTAATGCTACAACAGGAAAAAGTGATATCGCGATTAATGGTATTCTTGAAAACTTCTACGGTTTTATGTTCAAGAAACAAGAACTTAAAGGAAACTTTAACATGAGCTCAAATCAGCTGGCAGTTGATGATTTCATGACTTCGGGAGAACCGGCAAAAGAAGAAACAAAAACGCCTGCAAAACCAGCCGATGCAATGAAAATTCCAGCTTTCTTAAACTGTACTTTAAATGCAAAAGCAACAACGGTTTTATATGATAACTTAAAACTAAAGGATGTTTCCGGAAAACTGATCATAAAAGATGAGAAAGCTTTATTAGAAAACTTTAAAACATCAATTTTTGGCGGAACAATTGGTTTAACTGGAGCAGTTTCGACTAAAACCAAAGTGCCGACATTTGATATGAATTTAGGTTTTAACCAAGTTGATATTGCACAGACTTTTACGCAGTTAGACATGATGAAAAAAATTGCGCCAATTGCCGGAATCATTAATGGTAAATTAAACTCGACTATTAAATTAAATGGAAATTTAGATGAAAAAGAATTAACACCAGATCTAAAATCAATTTCTGGAGATTTACTTGGACAACTGCTTTCTACAACTGTAAATCCTAAAAACTCTACGGTTTTAAATTCTTTAACTTCAAACATCAAATTCCTTGATGCAAGCAAACTGAATTTAAACGATTTAAAAATGGCATTAACGTTTGATGACGGAAAAGTAAACGTAAAACCTTTCGATATTAAATATCAAGACATTAAAGTAACTGTAGGCGGAACCCATGGTTTTGACCAAACAATGAATTATAATTTAAAACTGGATGTTCCTGCTAAATATTTAGGAAACGAGGCAAATGCTCTTATCGCAAAAATGTCTCCTGCTGATGCGGCAAAACTGGAAAACATTCCAATTAATGCTGTTATTGGCGGCAACTTTTCGAATCCAAAAATCAGCACTGATATGAAAAGTGCTGTTACAAGTTTAGCTTCGCAGGTGGCAAATCAGCAAAAAGAAAAACTGACTCAAAAAGGCGCAGCAGCTTTGACGGATTTAATAAATAAAAACACCAAAGCAAAAGACACAACGCAGGCGGCAAAAACAGAAAAAGAACAAAAAGCTCAGGAAACTACTAAAAAAGCAACTGACTTAATTAATGGACTTTTCAAGAAGAAAAACTAAAACAAAAAAAGAGGCCAATCGTAATGATTGGCCTTTATTTTTTATACTGCTTTAGGATATAATTTTAATTTTCCGTTTTCTAAAATTGAATTGATAATTTTAAAATATTCCGGCTGAAGACATTTCTTTGTATCGATTCCTACACTGCCGCCATCGTAAGGTTCGTATTTTTTGAGTTCCGAAACCGAAAATAGTCCCATAACCGGAGCCTGAACAGAACTTGCTAAGTGCATAATACCGCTGTCGGCACCAATAAACAAATCAACATTTGCAAGTACAGATCCCATTTCGCGGATATCCTTACTGTAATAAGTTGGAGCCTGAAATCCTATTTGAGAAACATTTTCAATTGGCAGAATTTCAATAATATTATAATTTCTGTATTCTACTTTAAGTTTAGAATAAAAGCTTTCCCACCATTCTTCAGAAAAACACTTTTCTCCGGTTGCATACGTAAACAAGCAAATAGTTCGTTTTGAAGGATCAATTATATGATCTAAAATTCGTTTTCCGTTAGCAATTTCTTCAATCGAAAGTTTAAGATCTAAAGATTCTACTATTTTATTCTTTTTTGGAAGCCCAAGTTTGGTTAAATACGTGCGGAAATTATACACAGGATATTTGGCAATATGATCGTAATCACTTTTAGATTCTGTTAGTTCACCATCAAGGTCTCCGTAGAATTTATATTTTGCTCTTGAGAATTTTACAGCCAGTCGACCTGAAGAAGAGTTTTGATCGACATTTATAGCCATGTCGTAAGGCTCACTTGTAATTGAAATCCAAACTTTGATATATTCAATTAGACTTTTAAAAGGCTTTTTGGGCAGATGAATGGTTTTATTGACGACCTCATAATTTTCGAAGATAATGGGCGCTAAACCTCCTTTTACAAACAAATCAATTTTACAATTTGGAAATGTTTCTTCAACTTCCTGAACGAGAGGTGTAATCAATAAAAGATTACCAAGTCTGCCATTTGGCCTGCAAATTAAAACACGCTTAATTTCAGTTTTATCAACCAAAATAATATCGCGTTCGGTTTTTGGTTTACCAATGTTTTTCGTCAGACCACGCATTACGCCCCGCCTAAATTGATTTATTTTGCCTAAAACACTCATCTATTACAATAATTAAAAGGATTAAATAATTTATATACTTATAAAAAAAGCCTGAGATAGGATAAATTTCAAATCTAGGCTCTTTTTATTTTTAAAATTAAATTCTTTGAATAAGTAATTATTATAAAATTGTAACCAAATTTATCAAAATTCCCATTACTTTTCATTGAAATCCCAAAAATACTGCGATTACGATAAGGCTAAAAAATTATTATATAGATACAGTTATTGTGTAGACAAATGGCAGATTATGCTAGACGTTTATGGTTACAACATAACCTTCGGAGCCGCGAATATTAAAAACAGTTCCGTTTTCAAAAATTAAATATTGTCCTTTTATGCCTACCAGCTTTCCTTGAAATGAAGGAGTTTTATCTAAATTTAAACTGGCAACTTTAGCCGGATAATTTAAAACAGGATAATTTAATTCGTAAACATCATTTTTCTGGCTGTAGAAGTAATCTTTAACTTCTGTTGGAATTAAATTTTCGACTTTTGATTTTTCAAAGATTAAATCACATCCTTCAGAATTGCATTGAAGCATTTTTCTCCAATTTGTTTTATCGGCATAATGATCTTTAAGTGCAACCTCAGTAATTCCTGCCAAATAACGATTAGGAACCTCAACAATAGCAATGGCCTGCGTAGCACCTTGGTCAATCCATCGTGTTGGAACCTGGCTTTTGCGGGTAACTCCCACTTTAATTTCACTCGATAAGGCTAAATAAACAATATGAGGCTGTAATTGTGCTTTTTGTTCGTATTCTAAATCGCGGTCTGCAATTCCTAAATGTGCAGTACTTAATTCAGGTCTCATAATCCAATCGCCTACGGCCGGACTCGAATAAAAACAATCGTAGCAAAATCCTTGTCTGAATATTTTTTTCTTTTTATGACAATTCAAGCATTCAAAACCGGCAAAATTAATCTCAATTTCTTTGTCCAATAATTGATTAACATTGAGAAAACTATCCTCAAAAACTAAATAATACTGAATTGGACTGCCAATTTCAGTCTGCATTTTGGTAAGTACGCCTTGATATGTCATTAAATTAAAATTGTAGATTTTAGATATTCGATTTTAGTTTTACTATCTGAGATTTTAAGTTTTCTTTTTTTGAAAAAAACATTTTTTGAATTAAAATCTTAGTGCAAATGAAGCGGTTTTTATTACAAAAAACACTATTTTTGATACAGCAGCAAAGTTAATATTTGTGTTTTGATATTCAAATTTTAAGTTTCCTGATTTTGCCTGAAATGGTAAAAACTAACATCTAAAATCCACCGAAGTCCATGCCTTTATCAATAATAAACTCTTTTGCTTCATGGGTTCTGAAACAAAGAATCCATCAAATTGAACTTTTTTTAAAATACCCTAATGAAGTTCAGGAAGAACTATTGCATAATTTATTAATGGCATCTGAAAATACGGTTATTGGAAAAAAATATGACTTTGAATCTATAAACTCTTATCAAACTTTTGCAGAAAGAGTTCCTATTGCAAGTTATGAAGAATTGCAACCTTTAATCGAACGTACACGTCAGGGCGAACAGGGTGTTTTTTGGGAGTCGCCAATTAAATGGTTTGCCAAATCGAGCGGTACTACAAATGCTAAAAGTAAATTTATTCCGGTAAGTAATGAAGCTCTGGAAGACTGTCATTACAAAGGCAGTAAAGATTTACTTTGTTTGTATTTAAATAATAATGAAGACTCTGAATTGTTTCTTGGAAAAAGTTTACGCTTAGGTGGAAGTTCTCAAATCTATGAAAACAACAATACTTTTTTTGGCGACTTATCTGCAATCTTAATTGAAAATATGCCTATTTGGGCTGAGTTCAGCAGTACGCCAAGCAGTAAAACTTCGTTAATGAGCGAATGGGAAACCAAAATTGCAGCTATTATTAACGAAACTAAAAATGAAAATGTTACCAGCTTTGCCGGAGTTCCTTCCTGGATGCTGGTTTTAATGAATAAAGTTCTGGAAAATACAGGAAAACAAAGTTTATTAGAACTTTGGCCTAATCTGGAAGTTTATTTTCACGGCGGCGTGAGTTTTTCTCCGTATAAAGAACAATACAAGAAAATTTTACCGAGTAAAGATTTTAGATATTACGAAATCTATAATGCATCTGAAGGCTTTTTTGCTATTCAGGATTTAAACAATTCGAGCGATTTGTTACTAATGCTGGATTATGGAATTTTCTATGAATTTATTCCAATGGATACTTTTGGAACTCCGGATCAAAAAGTCATTCGATTGGCAGATGTTGAATTAAATAAAAACTACGCCATTGTTATTACTACAAATTCTGGTTTGTGGCGTTATTTAATTGGCGATACAGTTCGTTTTACATCATTGAATCCGTATAGAATTAGAGTTACTGGAAGAACCAAACATCATATTAATGTTTTTGGCGAAGAATTAATGGTAGAGAATACGGATCAGGCGATTGCGAAAGCATGTCAGATTACGCAGACTGAAGTTATCGATTATACCGTTGCTCCTATTTTTATGCAGGATAAAGAAAAAGGCGCTCATGAATGGATGATTGAATTCAAACAAAAACCTGCCGATGTTGGTCTTTTCCAAAAAGTTCTGGACGAAACTTTACAGACTTTAAATTCTGATTATGAAGCGAAACGCTACAATAATATGACTTTAAATCCTTTGGTGATTAATGTTGCAAGAGAAAATCTTTTTTATGATTGGTTAAAGGAAAGAGACAAACTGGGCGGACAGCATAAAATCCCGAGACTTTCTAATCAAAGAGATTATCTGGAACAATTGAAAGAAATGTGTTAAAACAAATCAGCTTAAAATGAAAAATAAGTTTAGCGAAATGACCACAGACGAACTGATTAAAAATCAGAAAACATTAAAAACGGTTAATATTATTTTTATTGTAGTATTGGCTATGTTGTTTTTTCTAAATTTAATTATTGTTTTTCTAAAAGGTTTCAGCGCTATAAATGTTGTTCCTATTGCTTTACTGCCAATTCTTTTTTTGAATTTGAAGAATTTGAAAGAGATGAAAAAAGAATTAGATTCGCGAGAATAATAATCTGCATTTTCTTTAAAACGATAATTCCACTTCGCATGCGCATGAGGGATAGCAGTGAAAATCCTTTTGTGCCGGGGTTCGGCACAAAAGATTGAAGCGAATAGCCCGACCCGGAGGGACATGCCCAAATAAAAAACCTTAGTCTTAAAAAAAAACTAAGGTCCTTTTCTGCTCATTTAAATTACTTATAAGTGTCTTTTAAAATGTTTATATATTCCTGAATTTCTTTTTCAATCAGATCATCTTTTTCAATTAAATCAGGATAAACTCCTTCTTCTTTATAACGGATTAATTTTATCATAGAACTAAAACGCCACTCATTAGCCCCTTTAATATCTCCTTCTGATAAATCTCTTTCTATTTCTTCTTTATAAATAATTTGATCATGGGTAATTCGTTCTTTTCGAAAAGCTTCTTCAGATTCAAGCATTGCTTCCTTTGTTGTAAAAAATTTATTAGGTTTAAGATTGTTTTCGACAATCATATTAATAATCTTTTGAGCTTCTTCAACATTACTCTCTTCCCTTAGCACTCTGGCTTTCAAAGCCCAAATACAATGCACATGGTCCCAGATACTATATTTTCCATTAAAAACCATGTCTTTTGTTATGTCTGATAGTTTTATTGCATTTTGAATATCATTTAAAATATACATCCAAAAAGCCAAATTCTGTAGATTACAAAGATCATTTCCACTATTTAATGAGCATTTTTTCTGCAGTTTAGTACAAAGTGATTTAATTTTTTTTGAAGAATATTTATTCTTTATATTTTCCAGCAGTTCTGTCATAACGTAATATTTAAAGTGTTAAGATTATCAAATAGTTACTTTATTATGTAACTCAAATTTAAATCTTCTAACAATTGCAAACCGCCCAAAAAAGTTAAAAATGTATCGAAATAAGTCATTATTTCACGATGCTGCGATATAAAAAAAAAACCTTAGTCTCAAAAAACTAAGGTTTTGTATTTTATTGATCGTATTTATTACATCATATCGATATATCTGTCGTGGTATCCTAAAAGGTACAAAACACCGTCTAGACCTAAACTTGAAATAGATGTTGAAGCACTTTCTTTTACCTTTGGTTTAGCGTGGAAAGCGATTCCCAGACCAGCTAAATTCAGCATTGGAAGATCGTTTGCTCCGTCGCCAACTGCAATAGTCTGGTTAATATGAATTCCTTCTTTATCAGCAATTGCTTTTAAGTGTTCGGCTTTCTTTTGTCCGTCTACGATATCGCCTATATATTTTCCGGTTAGTTTTCCATCTTTTATTTCTAATTGATTGGCATGAACATAATCGATACCCAGTTCTTTTTGCAGGTATTCGCCAAAATAGGTAAATCCTCCGGAAAGAATTGCGGTTTTATATCCGTAATATTTTAAGGCTTTCATTAAACGGTGTGCTCCTTGTGTTATTGGCAGTTTTTCGGCAACAGATCGCAATACATCTTCGCTTAAACCTTCTAACAAGGCCATACGTTTTTTAAAACTTTCGTTAAAATCAATTTCGCCGTTCATGGCAGATTCTGTAATAGCGCGAACCTGATCACCTACTCCGTTTAGTTCTGCCAGTTCGTCGATAACTTCGGTTTGGATTAAAGTAGAGTCCATATCGAAGCACACTAAACGGCGGTTTCTTCGGTAAATATTATCTTCCTGAAAAGAGATATCGACGTTTAATGTTCTTGAAATTTCCATGAAACTTGCCGTCATGACAATTTTATTTACAATTTCGCCTGTTACAGATAATTGAATACAAGAACGAGGATATTGCTCTTTTTCTACAATTGAAGTTCTTCCTGTTAAACGAATAATAGAGTCAATGTTAAGATTTTGATCTGACATTATTTTAGTAACTGCCGCTAATTGTGAAGCTGCCAGTTTTTCGCCTAAAATATTGATGATGTAGCGTTGCTTAGACTGTGATTTTACCCAGGTTTCGTAATCTTCAATTGAAATTGGAATAAACTTAACTTTGATTTCCAGTTCGTAAGCTTTAAACAATAAGTCTTTTAAAACTGGTGCAGATGAAGAACCTGCAGCTATTTCGAATAGGATTCCTAAAGAAAGTGTGTCATGAATATCGGCCTGGCCAATGTCTAAAATATTAGCATCATAAGCTGCTAATACAGCTGTTAAACCTGCTGTAACCCCTATTTTATCGTGTCCAGAAACTTTTAATAAAATAATTTCTTTATTTTCCTCTGCTGCCATTTTATCTTATTGATTTTGAAAGCGACAAAAATCGGCAATCTCTTGGTTATAAAAAAGAATAATCCTTGTTTTTTTTGTAAAGAAAAAGCGCATTATGATGCGCTTTTTCAAGTAATTTAACAATAATGTCACGTTATTAAAATAACGTAACTTTTTAATTATTTATCAGGCTGGTTTTCATCAAAGTTTACCATCCAGTTTATTCCAAATTTATCTTTGAACATTCCAAAATAAGCACCCCAAAAAGTTTTATTCATAGGCATTTCTACTTTTCCTCCTGCTGAGAGTCCGTTAAAAATGTGATCTGCTTCGTCTGTACTTTCTGTATTAATCGAAATTGAAAAATTGTCTCCAAATCCTACATCGCCATATCTTGGATGCGAGTCGCTTCCCATTAAAATGGTATTGCCAATTGGAAGCGAAACGTGCATGATTCGGTTTAAAGCTTCTTCAGAAAGTACTTCTCCTTCTTCTGCCGGAGCATCTTTATATTTTCCTATATAAGGAAATTCTCCACCAAAAACTGATTTGTAAAACAGGAATGCTTCTTCACATGTTCCGTTAAACATTAAATAGGGATTTATTGCTGCCATGATATTTTTGTTTTTTGTTTGTTTTTTATTTGATAATTATTCTTCTGATAGTTGTTTTACTACTTCCAGACCTCTGGGAAAAACGTCTTTAAAATAATCAACATATTTTTCACTCGAATCGTTACGCGCAATTAACTCAGTAAATTCACCATCCGGAATTAATTGGTATGTTTCCATTGCACCGCTCCATTTTTTTGTTTCTTCATCAAGAGGCATTTCTTTAAAATCTTTTATCTCTCCTATATGCTTAAAAGCCATATATACGTTAGGCGTTTTTTTGTCGATAATACTATACATACCCTCTCCGTTTGGCGACATAAAATGTACTTTGTCTCCTTCGTTCCAATCAGTTATGGTATATGAACCTTCACAAAAAACACTTGTCCATTTTTTATAGGTTTCATCATTCCATAAAACATCCCAAATCTTTTGAGCCGGGGCTTTAATTCTGGTTTTAAATTCTAAAGTTTCCATAATTATGATAATTTAGCAAAATCCATAAATAAGACATTCCAACGATGGCCGTCTAAATCTGCAAAACCAAAACCGTACATCCAGCCTTGGCTTTCTGCAGGTTCAGCAAAAATGTGTCCTCCGGCTTCCTGAACTTTTTTGGCAAGTTCGTCTACTTCTTCTCTGTTTTCTGCGTCTATCGAAATCAGGATTTCAGAACTTGATTTAGTGTCAGTAAGTTTGTTTTGCGAAAAACTTTCAAAAAGTGATTGTTCAAATAGCATTACAACAAAATGATTTTCGCCTACAACCATACAGGTAGAACTTGGCGTGTCATGCTGTTCATTAAACGAGAAACCAATTTTCCAGAAAAAATCTTTCGCTTTTGCCACATTTTTTACTGGCAGATTTAACCATATTTGTTTTGTCATTTTTTTGATATTTTTTTGTTAGCAATTATTCTTTTTTAAACCATATAAGTAATGTAAGTTATTTTTAAGTTAATCTGTGACTTTGAGTCTTTCCTGAATCTTTATCACTAATTAGACTCAACGTAATTTTTAAAATTATCCAAAATGGCCTGCCAGCCGCCACGCTGCATTTCTTCTGAATTTTGGGTTTCAGGATCAAAACTTTCTGTTATTTCGACTCCGTCGAGTGTTTCTTTAAAAAAAATTTCTACTTTTCTTCCGTCGGCCATAACATATTTTATTGCTTTATTAGGCTCAACAAAAGTATATTCGCCTTCAAAATCAAAGCTCATACTTCCATCCTTTGCTGCCATCGTAGATTTGAATTTTCCACCTTGCTTTACATCATTTTCTGCATAAGGCGTATGCCAGTCCGGAGAAGCAAAACTCCATTTTGTTATATGTTCTGGCAAAGTCCAAAAATCCCACACTTTATTTATTGATGCATTTACTGTATTTTGTACTGTTATCATTATCTATTGTTTTTAAATTACACTTCTTTACTATTTTCAACATATTTTTTAAAGTTATCAATTACCGCCTGACACCAATTTTTCTGCATATTTTCAGAATCACTTTTTGTAGGTTCAAACACTTCTGTAATTTTTACTTTATTGCCGTAATCTTCAAAATGAACACTTCCTGTTCTGTTATCCAAAAGCTTATACTCTATAACTTTAAATTTTTCTACTTTGGTATATTCACCTTCAAAATCGAAACCTTCACTTTTATCTTTAGCAGCCATTTCGTATTTAAATTTACCGTTTACCCGTAAATCATTTTCAGCGTAAGGTGTATGCCATTCTTCAAAGGCATAATTCCAGTTTTGAATATGTTTTGGAGAAATCCAAAAATCCCAGACTTTGTTTATAGATGCGTTAATCGTATTTTGAACTGTAATCATTTTTTATTCTTTTAATTAATTACATCTGTTCCGGAATCTGGCTTTCATCCATATAAAAAACTTCCCAATGGTGTCCGTCTGGATCCAGGAATGTTTTTTGGTACATCCACCCATAATCCTGTTCTCTTTTATAATCTGTTCCGCCGGCTTTAACTGCTTTGTTTATCATTTCATTTACTTTTTCTCTTGATTCTAAAGAAATAGAAATAAGAGCTTCACTAGTAGTTTTAGAATCACAAATTTCTTTATCTGTAAATGTTTTATAAAACTCTTCGACTAAAAGCATTACATTGATGTTTTTACCAATAACAATACAAGCTCCTTTTTCGTTTGTGAATTTTGGATTAACAGAAAATCCAAGTTCTTTAAAAAATGATATTGCTCTGTTTAAGTCTTTTACAGCCAGATTTAAATACATATTTGTTTCCATAATATTATAAAGTTACAATTATTTAAAACAAATTTAGAATTTAAAAACAGGCTTTATGATACAATAAAAGTCAACTTTAGGGGCATTTAAGACAAAATACTTACATTTGTTTAGCAGTTAATTTCCTAAAAAAACACCAAATTATGAGTAAGAAAGTAGGTTTAATCGTTCCTCACGATTATAAATTGTTAAGCATAGCCGCTATTTTAGAAGTTTTTGAAACGGCAAATAAATTGAGCAAAGAAACTGAAAAACCATTTGAAATTATGATTTTTCAATCGACAGAACAAATTGATCAGGAATCTTTATTTGGCTATAATATTAATTCGATTGAAGCTTCAAAAATTTTGGATTTAATTTTGATTCCGGCTTTTACAACTGACAATATGAGTGAAATGATTGCAAAAAATAAGCGTTTTATTCCGTGGCTTCAAAATCAGCACAAAACTGGAGCAGAACTAGCCAGTTTTTGTACAGGAGCTTTTTTGTTTGCTGCTTCGGGATTATTAAACGAAAAACTGGCGACAACTCATGTCGATGCCTGCAGTGCATTTACAAAAGCATTTCCGATGGTAAAGTTAAAACCTGAAGAAACTTTAACAGCAGACGGAAGTTTGTACACTAGCGGCGGATCGACCTCAACGTTTCATCTCTTGATTCTTTTGGTTCAAAAATATTGCGGAAATGAAATTGCGGTACAAATTGCCAAAATTTTCTCGATTGATTTAAACCGATACAAGCAAAGTTATTTTAGTACTTTCAGACCCAATCATTTGCACAACGATACTTTAGTTGCCATGCTGCAGCAAAAAATTGAAAGTCAGTATCATAGTATTGAAAAATTGGAAGAAATCACGAAAGATATTCCAACGAGTGCGCGAAATATGACTCGCCGTTTTAAACAAGTTACGGGGATCCCGCCAATTGAATATCTGCAAAATATAAGAGTCGAAAGTTCTAAAAAATATCTGGAGCAAACCCAGCTTTCGATTTCGGAAATTATTGAAAAAACGGGATACAATGATCCAAAAGCTTTCAGGAAAGTATTTTATAAAATGGTAGGTATGAAACCTATTGAATATAGAGAGAAGTTTAGGGTACAATAATAGATATAAAAAAACCTGTTCAGATTGAACAGGTCTTTTTTATATCTATTAAAAAATTACGAAGCAATTTCCATACGCTTCAACAAGTTTTTGCTTAATGTATGTTCTGCATAATCTTTATCGATTGACAGTACTTTATCATCTGAACTTGGCAGTTCGTACATTGCATCTGTTAAGATTGCTTCACATAACGAACGTAATCCACGCGCTCCTAATTTGTACTCTAAAGCTTTATCTACAATAAAATCTAAAGCTTCATCAGTAATACTGAATTCAACTTCATCCATCAAAAATAACTTTTGATATTGTTTTACCAATGCATTTTTAGGCTGTGTTAAAATCGCACGAAGAGTTTCTTTATCTAAAGGATCCATATGCGTTAAAACTGGTAAACGACCAATAATCTCAGGAATCAATCCAAAATCTTTAATGTCTTTTGGAATAATATATTGTAATAAATTGTCTTTGTCGATATTATCTACATTCTTAGAAGTTGAATACCCAACAGCCTGACGGTTTAAACGTTTTGAAATAATACGTTCTACTCCATCAAAAGCTCCACCTGCAATAAACAAGATGTTTTGAGTATTTACTTCAACAAATTTCTGGTCAGGATGTTTACGTCCTCCTTTTGGCGGTACGTTTACAACTGTTCCTTCTAATAATTTTAATAATGCCTGTTGTACACCTTCACCAGAAACATCTCGTGTAATAGATGGGTTGTCGCTTTTACGGGCAATTTTATCTATTTCGTCTATAAATACGATTCCTCTTTCTGCTTTTGTTACATCATAATCTGCAGCTTGTAAAAGACGAGTTAAAATACTCTCAACATCTTCTCCCACATAACCTGCTTCTGTAAGTACAGTTGCATCTACGATAGCCAAAGGAACATCTAACATTTTTGCAATTGTTTTTGCAACTAATGTTTTTCCGGTTCCGGTTTGCCCTACCATAATAATGTTACTTTTTTCAATCTCAACTTCATCATCTAATTGCTGCTGCATTAAACGTTTGTAGTGATTGTAAACGGCAACTGACATTACCTTTTTTGTCTGATCCTGACCAATAACGTATTGATCCAGAAAAGCTCTGATTTCTTTTGGCTTTTTTAGAATCAAATCTCCCACAAGCTTGGCACTTCCGCTTGATTTTAATTCTTCTAAAACAATTCCGTGCGCCTGCTCAATACACTTATCACAGATATGTGCATTTATACCGGCAATTAATAAATTAGTTTCTGGCTTTTTTCTTCCACAAAACGAACATTCTAATACTACTTTTGCCATTCTTTATTTAAGTTACTAAGCTGCAAAGATACTAAGTTTCTAAGCTTTTTAATCTAAAACTTAAAAACTTAACTTCTTTACAGCTTAATCTTATACTTTATTTGTGATTTTTAAAATTACAAAGACACTCAGAAGCTCAGCATCTTAGCAACTTAGAAGCTTAAAAAATTATCCTCTTCTTAAAACTTCGTCGATCATTCCGTATTCTTTTGCTTCATCAGCAATCATCCAGTAATCACGTTCGCTGTCTTTATGAACTCTTTCGAAAGGCTGACCTGAATGCTGTGAAATAATATGGTATAATTCGTCTTTTAATTTCAACATTTCACGTAAGTTGATTTCCATATCTGTAGCAACTCCCTGAGCTCCTCCTGACGGCTGGTGAATCATTACACGAGAATGTGGCAGAGCCGAACGTTTTCCTGCTGCTCCGGCACATAATAAAACGGCTCCCATAGAAGCTGCCATTCCTGTACAAATTGTTGCCACGTCTGGTTTGATGTACTGCATTGTATCATAAATTCCTAGACCTGCATAAACGCTGCCACCTGGAGAGTTTAAGTAAATCTGAATATCTTTTGATGCATCTGCACTTTCAAGGAATAATAACTGCGCTTGTACAACATTAGCAATCTGGTCATCGATACCTGTTCCTAAAAAGATAATTCTGTCCATCATTAATCTTGAGAAAACATCAAGAATAGAAACATTTAATTGACGTTCTTCAATAATATTTGGAGTTAAATTCGTCGGCGTCATAGCGCTGATGATTTTGTCATAATACATGGCATTTACTCCGTGGTGCTTTGTAGCAAAATTTTTGAATTCTTTACCGTAGTTCATATGTATTTGTTTTACGTTTATTGGTGTATATTTTTCTAAATCTCTGCAAAGGTCATACCTTTTTGCAAAGGGTGTCAATATGTCTTATTTTAAGTTTCAAAGGTTCTGAGATGCTAAGATTCAAAGGTTTTTAAAACTTTGGGCATTTCACAAAATCTGAAACAAAAAAAGCGCCGACAGAAAACTGCCGACGCTCAAATATAATTATTTTTCAGAAATTATTCTCCGTAAGAAGCAGCAATAAATTCTTCGTAAGTAACTTCTTTAGTTGTTGGATTTGCTTTTTCTTTGAATAAATCTAACAATTTAGCAGCTACAACCTGCTCAGAAAGTCTTTTTACTTCTTCTTGGTTAGATAAAACTCTAGCTACAATTCCTTCTACTTCTTCGTCAGTTGGATTTGTTTGTCCAAATTGAGCCATTTGTTGTCTGATTGCACCAGAAGTAAATGCTTTTAAGTCTTCAAAAGTAATTTGGATATTACTTTGAGCCATTGCTTTTCCTTCGATTAATTGGAAACGTAATCCTTTTTCAGATCTTGCGTATTCAACTTCAGCTTCTTCTGCAGAAAGTTTTTTCTCTCCTACAGTTTGTAACCATTTTTTAAGGAATTCAGCCGGTAAATCAAATTTAGTGTTCTCGATTAAGAAATCCTGAACGTCTAATAATAATTTTTGGTCAGCTTGCTGTGCAAATTGAGCTTCAGCATCTTCTTTAATTTTAGCTTTTAACTCTTCTAAAGAAGCTACTTTTCCTTCACCAAAAAGTTTGTCAAATAATTCCTGGTTTAATTCAGCTGGCTCAGAACCATTGATTGCTTCAATTGTAAAGTTTACCTCAACATCTAAACCGTGAACACCTTCGTGACCTACTTTTAGGTAATCCATTAATTGGTGATCGTCATCAAATAAACCTTTTGTGCTTACTGTAACAACATCTCCAACTTTTTTACCTGTAAATTGTTTTTGAGCTTTTTTACTGAATGCATCAACTGCAATTGTAGTTGTATTGTTGATTCCGTTTGCTTCGCTTGAGAAAGTTCCGGTTAAGTCAGATTTTGCATCAGATACTTCTTGAGGAACAGCTTTTCCAAATTGTTTTTGAATACGCTCTACTTGTCCGTCGATTAATTTATCGTCAGCAGTAACAATGTATTTTACGATATTATTTTTAGCTTCTAAATCAATTTCGAAGTTTGGCACTAAACCAATTTCGTATTCAAAAGTTAATTCTTCAGCATCCCAGTTAAAATCTTCATTGATTTTTGGAAGTGGAGTTCCTAAAAGATTTAATCTTTCAGATTGAATATAACGCTCTAAAGCCAAATCAACTACTTTTTTGATCTCTTCCTGCTTAATAGCTTTTCCATATTGTTTTTCAACAAGATCTTTAGGCACAGCCCCTTTTCTAAATCCTTTTACTTGCGCTAAAGGCATTTTTTCGTTAATTCTTTTTGCTACTTGACCTTTATAATCCATATGAACAACGTTCATAACGATTGTCTCGTTTACAGCGTCTATTGCTACTCTTTTAATATCCATCTTCTTCTTTAATTTACATAATAAAATTGGGTTGCAAAATTATAAAATTTTTGCAACCCAGCCAAGTTTTTAATCTATTGTATTTGAAGCAGTTTTAATCTGCTCAATTTGTTTTATTTATCGTCTCCCAGTATTTTATAAGTGATAGACTGCAGTATAGACAAAATAACACTAAAAATTAAGGCTGTCCAGAACGAATCTACTGCAAAACCGCCCACAATATTAGTACACAGCAAAATAATAACTGCATTTATAACTAATAAAAACAGTCCTAGTGTAACAACTGTAACCGGCAGAGTTAAAACAACCAAAATTGGTTTAATAAAAACGTTAAGCAATCCTAAAACTACTGCTACAATTACCGCTGTGCCAAAACTGGCAACATGAACCCCGCTTAAAAGGTTTGACAATAATAAAACTAAAGCAGCAGTAACAAGAAGTCTAAGTAATAATTTCATAGTTTTTCGAGTTTATAAATTTATTTAAAAGTATAAAATTTTTATCAAAAATGATTATTCTTTTAAAAAGCCGGCTGTAAGTTCAAAAAACATTTTTGGATTTTCGGCGTGCAGCCAGTGTCCGGCATTTGGGATAGTTTCTAATTTAAAATTTGGAAAATGCTTACGAATGTCATCTAAATCAGAATCCTGAATGTAGCCAGAATTTCCACCACGGATAAATAATGTCGATTTATCAAAAGTCAAATTTTCTGCCAAAGGTTTTCCAATAGCATCAAGATTGTTGTTAAATGCTTCCAGATTGAATCGGAATGCTAATTGTCCGGGCTCTTTCCAATATAGGTTTTTTAGTAAAAATTGTCGGGTTCCAAAATCAGAAACATATTGCGAGACAATTTCTTCGACATCATTTCGGCTTGGCTTAACAGAAAAATCGACTGCATTTAATCCTGCCAAAATATCCTGATGATGCTGTTTGTAAAATTTCGGACCAATATCTGCTACAATTAGTTTATCTACAATTTCCGGATGTGTTACCGCGAAAAGCATCGCTACTTTCCCCCCCATTGAATGTCCAAGAATATCAATTCGGGTTAAATTATTTGCCTGACAATATTCAAAAACGTCCTGAACCATTACCTCATAACTCCATTCGCTTGAATGAAAACTGCGTCCATGATTTCTTAAATCTAAAATATGAACCTGAAAACCAGCTTCAACATATTGTCCTGCTAGTGTTTTCCAGTTATCAGACATTCCAAGAAATCCGTGCATGATGACAAAAGGCTTTCCTTCTCCTTCTATTTTTGAATATAACATTTCTATTTCGTTTATAAAATTCTATATACAAATGTAAAAAACTTATCTATTATTCTATAAAAGAATACATTCGTCAACGATTTTGTTTAATTATTTTTTATTACGGAAAAGTTTACATCTTACGGTTTCCCGTAAACTTTAGAGAAATTAAAAAACTATCTTGCGCCACAAAATGTAACCAACAAATCATTTAATTAAAAACACAAAAACATGATCAAAAAATTACTTTTACTTTCAGTAATTCTTTCTCAATTTGCTATTTCTTGTTCTAGTGACGAAATTACACCAGAAACTGAACCAGAAGTAGTTGTTCCAGAAAAACCAGAACCGGAAAAAACCTTAGAAGAACAAATCGCTGAACTTCTTAAAAAATCTTATTCTGAATTAACTCCTGCTCAGCAAAAAACAAAATTTGAAGCAGAAGCTAATGAAATGTTGGCTCAACTAGACAAAACAAAAAGCTCTGGAGCAATTGAAGCTTTAGGAAATTTAACAAGACTGTTAAGCTTAAACCATATTGATATTTTTGAAGGAAAAAATGACAATAAAGCAGAAGATATTTTAACTGTTTCTGGTGTTTATGGTATTTACACATGGAATAATACTAATAAGATATGGGTTAAAACTGCTTCAACAACAGAATTAAAATTTGTTTTCCCTGCTAAAGTTTCTCAAACGGCAAACAATGCTGTTTTTTCTGCAAAAAGTGTTTCTTCGGATGTTAAAGTAAAACTTAAAGATTTTTACGGAAACTGGTCATACGACGACAAAACGAAACAATGGATATTATCTGATACTGTAAATGATTATTATTTTTTACCGTCTTCATCTGATGGAATTCTAACAATCGACAATATACAAGCGGCTACACTTTCACAAACTGCAAAATATTCTAATGGAAAAGAAGTTCCTAATGAAGCTGCATTTAAAATGGTATTAAATGACGGATACACTTGGGAAATAAGCGGAGCAAAAGCATCTCCAAATACAGCAAAAGCATCTCTTACTTATAATGGAAAAAATCTAGTTAGTTTTAATGCCGGAAGCACAGCTGAAATAGATAAGTTATTAGATAATGACGAACTTATTCAATACAGAGGAAAAGCAAACGGATTGATAAACATTTTAGATAATTTCGTTATTGTTGCTGATATGAACTTAGCTACGGAAGCAGCTGATAAAGAAGCATTATACAAAAACAACACTCGTCCTGCTTATCCAGATTACTATGACCCAAAAAGTGACTTTAAAGCTCATGCAGTTGCCTCAAATGCTTATGAATTAAAAATATCTGAAGGTCTTGCCGCTAATTTTAATAAAAATATAAACTTATCTTTAGTTTCTAAAAAGGATGGAACTAAAATCGCTACTATTGTGCAGCATTCAAAAAAAGATGGAGAATATACCTTTAGCATTCCGGTTTGGATAACTAATCCATGGAGCAATGAATCATATTGGGGTTATGATGGAACAAATCCTGAATTCACTCAACCATATCTTGAGGAAGTTTATTACTTGAAATTCAATGATAACACAGAAGTGGAAATGAGTGTTTATTTCTCTGAAGGCTTTGATACGCTTCAAGCTAAATTTGAAGATTTCATTTTATCTTTTGATAAAAAATAACTCTTTTTAAAATACACTTAAAAGCCGGTTTGAAATAAATTCAAACCGGCTTTTGTTTTTTAGGAGGTGTTTTAACAATTATTGTACTTTGTCCATAACCGGCCCAAATTCCAATTCCTCCTTTTATGTTCGATTTCAAACTTGTATTTGACGGATAAATTGGGTTTTTACTGTTTACAATTTCATTCTGCCAGCTGTTCCAGAAATCCAATGCTTCTTTAGTTTGTGTTCTTAGTTTTACATGAATCAAATCACCATCAGCAAAATAAGGTGTGAATTTTGTTTTAGGAAACAATAAAATCCCCCTGTTTATCTGCACTGAAACAGATGAGTTTTCGAAATTTTTATCATCTAAATTACCATAAAATGAAGGAACGAAAATGGGTTCTTCCTTATCAATTTTTGTCGCAATTTGATAATAGTTTTTTTCATCTGCGGGATCATCAAATTTTACAAAAACATAACCTGTTGTATCTGCTGCATTTTTCTTTATATATTCAGCACTTTTAAGCTGTACTGATTTTGGAATTGTCGTTACCGCTTCAACCACTCGATTTAAATATTCAATTTTAATAGAATATTCTTTTCCTGCCTCGCCTTTTAATGTGGATCCGAAATACACAAAAGGAGGAATTCTGTTTTTATCATTTTTCACTCTTAGAACTTCAGAATTCTCACCATCTGAAATTGTAATTTTAGCAGACCGAATTACATGGTTTAAAACATTGGTAGAATCAATAACATCTGTTACCGGAATGCTTCTTGATAATAGAACATTTGCATAATCACCTTCTTCAATCCAGCCTTCAACCACAATTTTAGATTCAATGCTTTTTTCTTCGCTAAAATTATCATTAGAACAACTGATCATTAATCCGCCAAAAAGAAACAACAAATACTTTTTCATTTTCTTAAAATTTAAATCTCCAGCTTACAGAAGGAAGAATTCTATACAATACTTTCTCTTCCTGCTTTACAACAACCTTGTCTTTATTTTCATTTACTTCAACATCTAAAACAACATAAATAGGATTCGAAACATTAAATGTATTGTAAATTGAAAAGTTTAAAGCGCTTTCTTTTTTTGCCGTTTTTATAAAGTAATAATTTGCAGAAAGATCTGTTCTTATATAATTTGGCATTTGAGCGTTATTATATCCTGAATATTCTTTGACCGGATTGTTATTTACAAAATACCATGAAGTCGGCATCGTGAATCTGTTTCCTGAACCAAATATCTGTGTAATTCCAAAATTCCATTTCGCATTTAAATCATACATTCCCACAACCGAAAGATTATGACGACGGTCGTATTTTGCAAAATACGTTTTTCCATTGTTTAACTCATCGAAATTTCTTTCAGACCAGCTCAAAGTATAACTTAGCCATCCGGTAAATTTTCCATTGCTCCTTTTCAGCATCATTTCAAAACCGTACGCGTTTCCTTTTCCAACATACAAATCATTTTTAAGCGTCGTAATTTCATTAAATTGAGTTATTCCATATGGATATTCGAGTAAATTTTTCATCGAACGATAAAAACCTCCAAAAGAAGAAGAAAAATTTCGGGTAATGTTTTGATTCGAGCCAACAGAAAACTCATTAGATAACTGTGGTTTAATGCCGTTAGAACTGGCAATCCAAAAATCAGTTGGAATACCTACACTTGAAGTGGTTATTAAACTTAAATACTGATATTGTCTATTGTAAGAAGCATAAAATGAATATTTTTCATTAGCAGAATAATTAATTACAACCCGCGGCTGAAAATGAACATAAGAATCAGATCCTGAAGTATAATAATTAATTCTAAGTCCTAAATCAGCACTAAGATTCTCAAATAATTTAGGTTTAGCATTTATAAAAATTGCAGCTTCATTAGCATCAATTTTTCTTTGAGAATAATTATCTACGGTTGTCAGATTTTCTACATCTACTTTTTGAGGCTGTAAATCATGATAAGCATATTGCAATCCTGATTCAAACGGAATATTGCAAATTGAAAAATTTACAGCATTTGTAAACCCAAAATCCTTAACATAAGAAGAAACTCCAAATCGAATTGTGGCTTGTTCCATATGTAAATCATTTGAATATTGACTAAAATAAACAGAATTAGACATACTTACTTTTGGCGAAAAAGTAGTTGTTAAAGATGGAGAAACTGTAAAATTGCTCCACTTTAAACTGGTTTTAAGCGCCAGATTTTCATCTTTTATTTTGAGTTCATCTGCGCTAAAAAAAGCGGTTATCGAGAACAAATTCTTTTTTGAGACCTGTGATAAAAAAGTAATATTAGCATCAGAAAAACCATATTTCATATTCTGAACATCATTATTTGATTCTGATTTTAATATAGGGCCTACAATTTCATCTATATAGGTTTTTCTTCCGGAAATATAGAATCCGGTTTTATCATCAACAGGAACAGCCAAAGTTAGCTGCGATGCCAAAATCCCAGCATTTCCCTGAATTGAAAACTCAGAAGGTATATTTTTATTTGGAAGTAAAAGTGTGGTCGAACTTAAACGTCCGCCATATTTTGCGTTTGAACTTGATTTGTCAAACTCCACACTTTTAATATGATCTGCATTGTAAAACGGAAAAATACCAAGTAAATGCGACATTCCATAAACCGGAGTTCCATTGTAAAGAATTGCATTATGACCGGGATCGCCGCCACGAACATACAAATAACCATTTGCATCGCCGGAATTTTGCACTCCGGGTGTTAATTGTAAAAGTTTTATAACATCTGTTGTTCCTAAAAGAGTTGGAACAGCATTTAATTCTTTTAGATTAAAAGAAAGTTTGCCACCAGATAAGTTTTTGATTCCGCTTTTCTTTTCGTTTGAAATTATTACTTCTTTTAAATGAGAAATATCTTTTTCTAAAACTATAGAAATCACAGTATCAGTAATAATATTGAAATTAATATTTTTTGAAATATAATCTAAATGATCAATTTTTATAAGTAATTCACCCGAAGAAACATTCTCTGAAAAATTGCCTGAAGAATCAGTTACAACTTGCATTTGTTTTTTATTGACATCTAAAAAAACATTTACGCCAGCAAGATTTCGGCTGTCAGAAGATTTTACATTTCCCGTTATCTTTACAGTTTGTGCAAAGATGCCGGAGAAAGAAAATAAAAAGAAGAGAATAACTGATTTCGACACTTAATTTTAATAAGAAAAGTGCGAAAGTAAACAATTATAACCCAATTACATCAGGTTATAATTGTTTTAATATAACTTATTTCAATTTATTTAAATACATATTTACTACATTATCTAAACCAAGATAAAGTGCTTCTGAAATTAAAGCGTGACCAATTGAAACTTCTAACAATCCTGGAATATTTTGTTTAAAAAACTGAATATTATCTAAACTTAAATCGTGTCCGGCATTAATTCCTAAACCTAATTCATTTGCCAGTTCTGCCGCTTTTACATACGGATCAATTCCGTTTTTGTTCCCTAAATCATATTGATGAGCAAAAGCTTCGGTATACAATTCAATTCGGTCTGTTCCTGTTTTTTTTGCTCCTTCAATCATTTCTAAAACAGGATCAACAAAAATCGAAGTTCTGATTCCGTTTCTTTGAAATTCCTGAATCACTTCAACCAGATAAGCCTGATTTTTCACGGTGTCCCATCCTGCTGACGATGTTATAGCTCCAATAGCATCCGGAACTAAAGTAACCTGATCTGGCTTGCATTCTAAAACCAAATCAATAAAATTGTGCTGTGGATTTCCTTCAATATTATATTCTGTAGTAACAACTGCTTTTAAATCGCGGGCATCCTGATAACGTATATGACGTTCATCCGGACGCGGATGAATCGTGATTCCCTGCCCTCCAAATTTCTGAATATCGGCTGCTACTTTTAATAAATCAGGAACATTTCCGCCTCTGGCATTTCGAAGCGTTGCAATTTTATTGATATTTACACTTAACTTTGTCATATAAATAGATAATTAATTCTAGTAGTACTATATTTGTTATGACAAAAATACAAAGTAAAACGCAGCTGTTTTTGGTATTTTTTGATTATTTTGCATCAAATATCTTCAATTGATTTATGACAGAAATTACAAACTATATCACAAACGATTTCAGAGCGATTGATAGTCAGGAAACGATAGCCTCGGTTCAGGACTTTTTTATCGATGTAAATTTTTCTCATTTCCCGGTTTTAGAAGATGGGATTTTTATTGGAAGCATCTCTTCTGATGATGTAGAAACCTTTGACATAGATAAAAAAGCAATCGATTATAAATATACTTTAGAACGTTTTTTTGCCCGAAAATCAATGATTTGGCTGGATGTTCTTGAAATTTTCGCAAAAAACCACACCAACCTTCTTCCTATTCTTGATGAAAACAATAATTATATTGGTTATTATGAGATAGAAGATATTATGAAGTTTTTTCAGGAAACTCCATTTTTAAAAGAACAAGGAGGCATTATTATTGTTCAAAAAGGTCTTTTAGATTACTCTATGAGCGAAGTAACACAGATTGTAGAAAGCAATAATGGTAAAATTTTAGGCTGTTTTATTTCTGAAGCCGATGTAGAAAATGTTCAGATTACTGTAAAAATAGGTATAGGTCCAATTAATGAAATCATTCAGACTTACAGAAGATATGGTTATGAAATTATTTCAGAACATCAGGAAGACAATTATATTAACAGTTTAAAAGAACGCTCTGATTACTTAGACAAATATCTCAACATATAAATTATTAATTTGCCAATGAGAGAAATTAGTTAATTAGATAATTTTCTCATTTCTCTAATCATCTAATTGACAATTATCTAATTACAATGAAAATAGCCATTTACGGACAATATTATCAAAACAGTACTGAACCTATTATAAAAGACATTTTCTCCTTTTTCAACTCCAATAATGTGGAAATGGTAATCGAAGAAAATTTCCTTAATATGCTTTACGAAAAAGAACTTGTAAAAAAAGAGTATAAAACTTTTTCTCCAAGTACTGCCTTAGATAATAGTTTTGAAATGCTGATAAGTATTGGCGGCGACGGAACTATTTTAAGAGCTGCTGCTTTTGTTCGTAATTCAGGAGTTCCCCTTTTGGGAATAAATGCCGGCCGATTAGGTTTTCTGGCAAAAGTGCAAAAGGAAAACATTGAAAGTTTACTACAATATGTTATAGATCAAAATTATTCCACTTCAGAAAGAACTTTGCTAGGATTAAGCTGCGAACCTTACAATGAAGCTTTTGAAGAACTTAATTTTGCAATGAATGAAGTTACAGTGAGCCGTAAAGACACCACTTCGATGATTACTGTAGAAACGTATTTAAATAACGAATATCTAAATTCGTATTGGGCAGACGGCTTAATTATTTCAACACCAACAGGCTCTACCGGCTACTCATTAAGTTGCGGCGGACCTATTTTAACGCCGGATGTAAAAAGTTTAGTAATCACGCCAATTGCTCCGCATAATTTAACCGCCAGACCACTTGTAATTCCAGACGATACCGAAATTACACTTCGCGTAACAGGCCGAGAAGACCAGTATTTAGTTTCGCTGGATTCAAGAATTTCTTCAGTAAAAAATGAATCAATTCTGAAAATCAAGAAAACCGATTATAAAATAAAAATGGTTGAAATCCCAGGCGAAACTTTCTTAAAAACATTAAGAAACAAATTACTTTGGGGAGAAGACAAGAGAAATTAAACTCTTTTCTTATTATAACTATACGATAATACTATATTTTCTCGTTCTGCATGTAGTGAATCATCATTAAATGTCTCAAAATCATAACGTAAATTGAAAAAAAAGCACATTTAACTAAAGGAACGTTGATTCGTATCGATAATTATTATATTTGCACGCAATTCTGAATTAAATGAAGAAAATTTTTAATTTATTGTTATGTTTATTCCCTTTTATTACACTGCACGCTCAAATCAATGAGCTTGGTGTTTTTATAGGCGGAAGTAACTTTGTTGGTGATGTAGGAAGTACAACTTACATTAACCCTGATAAAATAGCTCTTGGTGTTTTATACAAATGGAATAAAAGCCCTAGACACTCTTATCGTTTTTCTTATACTCAATCTACAGTTGCAGCAAACGACTTTGATTCTGATGAAACAGGGAGAAACAGAAGAGGATATCGTTTTAAAAACAATGTAAAAGAATTTTCTGCAGGTTTAGAATTTAATTTCTTCGATTTTAATCTCCATGATTATCATACAAAAGTTACTCCTTATATATATTCAGGTTTAAGTTTTTTTCTGTATGATGGTTTATACAGATATACAACAAACCCAAATGATATAAGAAGTATTAATTCAAACTCATTTGCTATACCTATAACATTAGGCATAAAATCAAACATAACACCACATTTTGTATTAGGAGCTGAAGTTGGCGCACGATATACTTTTACAGATAATATCGACGGAAGTAATCCAAACACCAGCAATCCTAATATTCTAAAATTTGGAAATTTAAATAATAATGACTGGTATGTTTTTTCAGGTATTACTTTAACGTATACCTTTGGACAAAAACCTTGCTACTGCGCAGAATAATAAAATGAATTTACTAGACTCAATAGATCAAACAAACTTACCAAAACATCTGGCCATTATCATGGACGGAAACGGACGCTGGGCCAAACAACAAGGCTTTTTAAGAGCTTTTGGCCATGAAAACGGCACTAAATCTGTAAAAAAAACAATTACAACTTGTGCCAAACTTGGTATCGAGTACTTAACCTTATATGCTTTTTCTACAGAAAACTGGAATCGTCCAAAATTGGAAGTTGAGGCATTAATGAAAATATTAATCAATTCTTTAAAAAAAGAACTGGTTACGCTTCAGGAAAATAATATCAGACTTAATGCAATTGGAAATCTTGAGAAATTACCAAAATCTGCACAAAAAGAGCTTTTAGATGTTATTGACAAAACTAAAAATAATACAAGACTAACCCTAACACTTGCTTTAAGTTACGGTTCCAGAGAGGAATTGGTAAACGCCGTTAGAGCAATTAGCGATAAAGTTAAAAATAATATAATTTCAATAGACACTATTGACGATTCAATTATAAATGAGCATCTTTACACGCAAAATTTACCTGACGTAGATTTATTAATACGAACAAGTGGAGAACATAGAATAAGTAATTTCCTGCTGTGGCAGATTGCCTACGCCGAATTGTATTTTACTAATGTCTTGTGGCCAGACTTTAAAGATCAAGATTTATATGAGGCTATTATTAGTTATCAAAAAAGAGAACGTAGATTTGGAAAAACCAGTGAACAAATTAAATAAGTTTTTAGTGTTACAAAAAAGAATACCACAAATAATCTGTACCCTTTTATTATTGGGTAGTTTTTCACAAGTTAAAGCTCAAGAAAGAGTTCCTTTTGATCAAGGAAAAAAATATATTCTGGCTAAAGTTTCTGTTGTTGGTAAAATAAGCTTCAATGAGCAAACCGTAGTAACGTTTTCAGGACTTCAAAAAGGTCAGGAAATTACCGTACCAGGTGAAGAAATTACAGGCGCAATTAAAAAGTTAGGTAAACTTGGTCTTTTTGACGAGATTGCTTTTTATATTAATAAGGTAGAAAACGATAGTATTTATTTAGACTTAAATATTATCGAACTTCCTAAATTAAATGATGTTAAAATAACAGGCGTTAAGAAAAGTAAAGTCGAAGGATTAATTAAAGACAATAATTTAACCAAAAATAAAATTGTCAACGAAAACTTAATCACGACAACTAAAAATTACATCGAAAACAAATACAAAAAAGATGGTTTTTATAACACAAAAGTTGTTATTACAACCACTCCTGATACTACTGCAGGAAATCATGTAAACATGCTTGTAAGGGTTGACAAAGGCGACAAAGTTAAAATCAGCAGTATTGATTTTACCGGAAACAAACAACTTACCGACAGCAAGTTAAGAGCAGCCATGAAAGACACTAAACAAAAGAATGTACTACGTGTTTTTAAAGCTTCAAAATTTATCCCTGAAAAATATAAAACCGATTTAGAAAAGGTTATTTCGGCCTATAAAGAAAAAGGTTACCGTGATGCTCGTATAATTTACGATTCTGTTACTTACAACAAGAAGAAAAATATGCTTGCCATTAAAATTGATGTAGAAGAAGGTAACAAATACTATTTCGGAAACATTAAATTCTTAGGTAATACTGTTTACTCAGATCAGCAGTTAAACCGTTATTTAGGTATCAAAAAAGGTGAAACATATAATGGTGTCTTATTAGAAAAAAGAATTGCTGATAACACAAAACCAGACGGAGAAGACATTACAAACTTATACCAAAACAACGGTTATTTATTCTCTAAAATTAATGCTGTAGAGGTAAAAACGGTAAATGATACAATTGATTTTGAGATTAGAATTACTGAAGGTCCAATTGCATATTTCAACAAAATATATGTTACTGGTAATGACAAAACAAATGACCACGTAATTTATCGTGAGTTAAGAACAAAACCAGGAAACAAATACAGTAAAGAAGAATTAGTAAGAACAATTCGTGAAATTGGTCAGTTAGGATTTTTCGACCCTGAATCTATTAAACCAGAATTTAGAAATGTTGATCCTGCTGCCGGAACAGTTGACATCGAATATCAATTAGTAGAAAAAGGATCTAGCCAGGTTGAACTTCAGGGAGGTTATGGCGGTGGTGGTTTCATTGGAACCTTAGGTTTATCATTCAACAACTTCTCTGCAAGAAAATTATTTGACAAGGATGCATACAAACCACTTCCTATGGGAGACGGTCAAAAAGTAGCACTGCGTTTACAAGGAAGTACATATTTCCAAACGTACAGTTTATCGTTCTCTGAGCCTTGGTTTGGAGGAAAAAAACCGGTACAGTTCAGTTCATCTATTTCATATAGTAAACAGTTCAATTACAATTATGCATCAAGAGATGTTAACAGAAGCCAAAGTTTTAATATTTTTACAGTACAAGTTGGTTTAGCGAAACGTCTTACAGTTCCTGATGATTATTTCGTACTTTCGCAATCTGTAAGTTACCAGCATTATGATTTAAATAATTACTTTACTGGATTATTTACATTTGGTAATGGAGCGTCAAGAAACTTAGCTTACACTATTGGACTTTCAAGAAGCAACAAAGGGGTAAATCCAATTTTCCCAACTTACGGTTCTGAATTCAGTATTTCTGCAAAAGTAACTCCTCCATATTCTTTATTCAATAATATTAATTATGGAGATTTAGAAAACCAAAAAGAATATAAAACTCAGTATACAGGAACTACTACAACAACAGGTATAGATGGACAGGCAATAAATCCGGGTGATTATACAAAATCCGAAACAGTAAATGGCCAGTCTGGAGTTGTAAGCGTTGGATCTGATTTTAAGAGTGCAGATACTGATGTTGGAAAAGTCGATCAAAAGAAATACAACTGGTTAGAATATTATAAAGTTAAATTTAAAGCAGACTGGTATACTAAAATTTACGGTAAATTAGTTTTAAGAACTTTAACTGAATTTGGTTTCTTGGGAGCATACGATCAATCAAGAGGAGTTGTTCCATTTGAGCGTTTTTACTTAGGAGGAGACGGAATGGCGCAGTATTCTATGGATGGTAGAGAAACGATACAGTTAAGAGGTTATCCTAACAACTCGCTTACACCAATTATTGAAGACAGAAATAGTTCAAGATATGGACAGCAGATTGGAGCAACAATTTATAACAAATTCTCTATGGAATTACGTTATCCAATTACATTAAAAGCGTCAGCATCTATTTATGCATTAACGTTTTTAGAAGCAGGTTCATCATATCCAACATTCAGAGATTACAACCCGTTTGATCTGAATCGTTCTGCAGGTGCAGGTTTACGTGTATTCATGCCGGCATTTGGATTATTAGGTATTGATTTTGGTTATGGATTTGATGCTCTTCCGGGATCAACAACAAATAAAGCTAATGGTTGGGAAACACACTTTATCATTGGACAACAATTTTAGAAATAATACGTTTGGTTAAAAATCGACAAATAAAGTAATGTTATGAGAAAACAATTTTTATTTATATTTTTAGCCTTGATTGTAGCTAATACAAGTCAGGCACAAGGCAAGACAACTAGAATTGGTTACATTGATATGGAGTATATTCTGGAAAATGTTTCTGATTATAAAGAAGCAAAATCGCAATTGGAGTTAAAAGCCCAAAAGTGGAAACAAGAAATTGAAGCCAAAAAATTAAATATAAATTCTCTCAAAGAAAGTCTTAAAACTGAAAAAGCTTTATTGACAAAAGAATTAATCGAAGAAAGAGAAACTGAAATCAAATTTCAGGAAACTGAAATGATGGATTATCAGCAAAAGCAATTTGGAGCCGATGGTAACTTAATGCGTCAAAAAGCTGCTTTGGCAAAACCAATCCAGGATCAGGTTTTTACTGCTGTTCAGGATATTGCTGAAGCTAAAAATTATGATTTTATTTTTGACAAATCATCAGACTTAACAATGCTTTTCAGTAATAAGCGATTTGACATAAGCGATCAGGTGATTCGTATTTTAAACCGAACTGACAAAAGAGAACAATTGTCTAAAAAGCAATTGAAAGAGCAGGAAGCCAAAGAAAATCGCGAAAATGAAATTGATGAAAATCCTGCAATGGCAGATCGTCAAAAAGTATTAGACGATAGAAAAGCGGCAAGGGAAAAACTAATCGAAGACAGAAGACTGGAACAGGAAGCTAAGAAGAAAGAATACGACGATAGAAGAAAAGCTATACAGGCAGAAAGAGAAGCGAAGAAAAATGGCACGGTTTCTGAAACTGCTAAAACAACAACCGAAGCTGCAAAAACAACAGAGGCTGTAAAAACAGATGCAACGGCAAAACCGGCATCAACATCTGAAACAACTACTGCGCCGGCAGAAACGGCAGCGAGTAAAGCAGAAGAAAGACAAAAACTTTACGAACAGCGTAAAAAAGAATTAGAAGAAAGAAGAAAAAAAATACTCGAAGAACGAGAAGCGGCTAAAAAAGCAAAAGAAGCCGAAACACAAAAAACAAATACGACCAATAATTAATTAATATTTTAAAAATGATGAAACAAATCAAAACTTTACTAATTGCTGCAATACTAGTTTTAGGAGCAAGTAACACAATGAACGCACAGGCGAAGGTTGCCCATGTTGATGTTAGCGAGATTATGTCGAAAATGCCTGCGATGCTTGATGCTCAAAATCAACTGCAAAAATTAAGTGGGACATATGATGCTGAATACAAAAAAATGGTTGATGAATACCAAACTAAAATCAAAAAGTACGAAGCTGAAGCTGCTACAGTTACAGAAGCTGTAAACGGTGACCGTTCTAAAGAAGTTCAAGATATGCAAAAAAGAATTGTTGATTACAGAGACAATGCACAAAAAGAACTACAACAAAAAGAAACTGATATCGTAAAACCATTAATGGAAAAAGTAAAAGCTTCTATCCAAAAAATTGGAAAAGCTAAAGGTTTCCAATACATCTTAGATGGTTCTACTTTATTATTAGCTGATGGTCCAAACATTACTGCTGATGTAAAAAAAGATTTAGGTTTCTAATAAAAACCTTAATTACATAAAAAACGGCTCAAGCTTAAAAAGTTTGAGCCGTTTTTTATTATGAAAATATATTAAGTTCAAAAAAAATGAGCCTGATATCAGGCTCATTTTCTTCAATACACAAAGTATATTAAGTTCTTGGAGGACATTTCGTTCCTGATGGAAAACATTCCCAAATAGGTTTTCTATCTTCAAATCCAACAATGCAAGCTATACCATAGCACTCAGGAGCATTTCCTCCATTAATTTTTTTAAGCTCTTCTTTTGTCAACTTTTCAGATGACAGTTTTTCGATAATTTTCATAATGTTATTGTTTTTTGGGTGAAGTATAAATATAGTATTTTATTTACAATAAAATATCTTTTTATTTAAAAAAACCAAATTGCAGAGAAAGTAAAAAATATTAATTTTGTAGTATGACAAACAATAATCCTATAGGCGTTTTTGACTCTGGAATTGGAGGAACCTCCATTTGGAGTGCCATTCACGAGTTACTTCCGAACGAAAAAACCATTTATTTAGCAGACAGCAAAAATGCTCCTTATGGCCAAAAAACCAAAGAAGAGATTGTTGCGCTGAGCAAAAAAAATGTCGAATTTTTACTAGAGAATAATTGCAAACTCATAGTTGTAGCCTGCAATACTGCCACGACAAATGCTATTAGAGAACTCCGCAATGATTATGATATTCCGTTTATTGGAATCGAGCCAGCCATAAAGCCGGCTGCTAATAATTCGAAAACTCAGGTTATTGGAATTCTTGCTACAAAAGGTACATTAAACAGCGAGTTGTTTAATAAAACTGCCGAGATGTTCCAGCATACAACAATCATTGAGCAGGTTGGGCATGGATTAGTACAATTAATTGAAGATGGCAACTTAAATTCGCCAGAAATGACTCAATTGCTTGAAACCTATTTACAGCCTATGATTGATGCTAATATCGACTATCTTGTTTTGGGCTGTAGTCATTATCCTTATTTGATTCCGCAGATAAAAAAAATACTTCCGGAACATATACAAATTATAGATTCCGGAGAAGCAGTAGCAAGACAGACTCAAAATATTTTACGTGAAAAAGTTGGATTTACAGATGCTGTAGATAATAATGATCCTGTATTTTATGTAAATTCAAATCCGACGGTGCTAAAATCTATTTTAGAAGACAAATATCCGGTAATCGAAAAAGATTTTTAGGTTTATTCAAATTTTCGTTTCACAAACCAAATTCCGTCTAAAGATAAATTAAGAGACAATTTGTGATAGTTTTCTTTGATTAAATCATTTGATATTCTTCCTTTTTGGCCGTAAGAATAGGAAATATTCACAGCCGAAAAGGTGTTTTCAATTGGCAGTCTGATTCCAATAGAAATCGATGCATCATTTATCCTTTTGCCGTCAACTTCGAGATAGCCGGTATCAAAATTAGCGCCGGCAGAATACTGCACCCTATCCCAATACTTCCTGAAATTTCTTTTTTCATTAAAATAAGTAAGACCAAAAGCAAATCTGTCTTGATTTACAAATTCACCATATAAATCAGACTGTCGCGTATCTTTCCACAAACTTTTGTGATAGTCTAATGTGGCATTTACAACATTCTTAAATTTTTTACTAATCCCCACTCCTATTTCTAAAGGCAGATAATAATCATCAGTATCTGAAGCAATATCTGATTCTATAGAACTGTAAACATCATCCGCTATAGTTTCAACTGATTGTATTTTTGAACTCTTAATTTGCGATGGCAGTTTAACCGTTGCTCCAATCGTAAATGTTGAATCAATTTTATACTGCGTTCCTATAGTTGCCCGCAAGCCATTATAATCCGTTTTTTTATGAATATTTGTAACCGAGTTTAAAATTAAAAACGTTCTATCGTCAACAACATTTCCAAACAACAAAGAACCAGAAGCCCCAATTGATAATTTTTCAGTTATGCGATATCCGTATGAAAAATCAAAATTATTCAATCCGCCGGTACCGCCAGCCGTTAAATAATAAGATTCATTACTATCTGTAATAGGCAGTTTTAAATTAGAAATTTTATAGGATGCGCTTGAATACGGACGTAATGCAACGCTAAATCCAGATCTTTTTGTAATGGGAAACGCAAAGGCAAGATGCGAAAACTGGAAATTATTACGTTTTTCACTTCTGGAACTATTTTGATATGTTGTTGCAATTGCCTTTCCCCCAACATCCAGCATAAAATGATTCAACGGCATAGATCCTAATGAAGCCGGATTGAGGTTATTGATAAAACTACTAGACGGCAAAGCAATGCCCGAAGATCCAATTGAAGGAATGGAACCAAAATCAGAATCGTACAAACTGCCCACACCATATAACGAATATGGTGAACTTGATATACTTTGAGAAAATGAAGTAAGCGACATTAAAATGAAGCAGCTTAAAAAAACTATTCTATTTTTCATTTAATATGAGATGTAATAAACCTTAATTTGAATTTTATTTTGCGAATGCTTTTGATCTCCTAAAACAAGTCTGTTGACTGATTTAGAAATTCCCGGCAGGGTTAAGATCAATGCTGATCTGGAGTCTGATGTTTTTAGCATTTCTTTTTGAAGAAAATTTCCTAACGGAATTGTGTATCCAATATTTTCATTGAATTCGTCGCTTTTCTTATTTAAAATTCCATAAACAGAAGATCCGGCAGAATTAAGCAGAGCACTGCTGATTCTGTTTAAATTATCTCCCACGTAAACGCGTAAGGAATCAGCTAATGGATATTTAGTAGAATAAGAATTATTAACCGGCTTGAGAAATAATTGTGCATCGACAATAGCACCGTTATTAGAAATGTATTTAAACTGTTTTATGTTTGGAAAATCAATCCTGCAGGCCACTCCGGTTCCAGACTGAATAAAACCCTGGTTACCGGTAAGCGAACTCGAAAGTCTTTGACTTGAAATAGGCAGATTCTGAATTATGGTTCCTGTTTTATCCAGCGAAACAGCATTAAATTGTTTCGAAATATCTGCAATCGTAAAATCCAAAATAAACGAAGCATCGTCATTGTCTGCCTGATATTTAGAATAATACAACCGGACTTTACTTGTTGAAACATTAAAACCTATGGCACTTGATGAATTTGTTCCTGACGGCACCAAAACCAGCCCTTTTAAATATTCAGTAAAATTGTCCAGACCTGTGATTTCTCTTTTTTTAATTTTTTGAAAAATATCTTCCCCAAAAACATCGCTCATTCTAATATTAATAGAATCTTTTTCGGTTGGTCTGGGTTTATATGAAATTGTTCCTAGAACCTCGTCACTGTAAGTCAGACTAGAATTATTATAAAAGCTTTTATCATCTATATTGGGTTTAATCTTTTGAGTTAAACGATGAATATCAAATTTTTGAACCTGCGTTGTATCGCCATAATAATAGTTATCATATTTTAAAATCATTGAAATAGAATCGAAAACAAAATTAACCGATTCTGTATCTGATCCTGAATTATTTAAAGTATAAGAACTTCCTGAAAGCTGGAAATAACTGTTCGATTTTACTTTCCCAAAAATAGGATCATCATAATTTCCAATTAAAATTCGGCTTTGACTTGAAGTTACCAGTGAATCGAAATTTATGGTAGACATTTCTACAGTAACAGTATCAACCATTACTACTTTATTATTGAGAGAAAGATAATCAGACCCAACAACAAACTCTCCGGCATCAGTATCTGTACCGCATGAAAAAATAGTAAATGCAAAAAGCAGCATTAATAAAAACTTGCCCATAATCAATTTTTTGGGCAAATATAAAAGGCACTATTCTGCACTTCACTATAACATATACAGTCGCGCATATTTAGACTATAAATGACAATAAAACATCTACAATACACAAAGTGCTCCAAATATTAGATTCGACCTTAAAAAACGGGATTTAGTCTATCAAAAAGCTTCATACATATATCTTCTTTTTTTTAAAACCTTCACCAAACTACTTTTGAGCCAATAAATAAGTAATGAAAATAAGGTTTATAATTTGTTCCGTTTTTTTAATGTCACTATTGAATGTGAAAGCTCAGGAAAAGTTTTCTTTTAATGTGGATTTAAAAACTGAACCAACCGATAAGGTTGATTTTAATGAAACAAATGCAGGTGTCTTTTTCAGCAAGACAATAAATCAAAAAAGCAGTATAAAAAACACACTGCAGTACACAAATCTGAATTTAAGTTATGATAAAGATACCTTTAAAAGCGTCGATCAGTTACGCCAGATTCAGAATAAATTTGAGTTTTCGTATGAAATTTTTAAGGCATCAAAAGTGAATTTTTCGCTTACGCCAACAGCTAATTTTCAGCATAATTTAGATTTTTCAGATGTGTCGCTTTTAGGAAGTCTTGAAATCAGCCGGCAGTTAAATTCTAAAACCGCTGTTAGTATTGGAGCCGCCAGAAGTACCGTTTTTGGAAATCCTAAATTTCTGCCTTTAGTCTCATTACATTATAACATAAACGAAAATGCGAATCTGCTCATTGGTTTTCCAGATTCAAAAATTTCATATTCAAATAATATCCGAAACAAGTTCAGCTTAAACAATAGTTTTAACGGAAGCTTTTACAATTTAGATGTTCAGAATAACGCAGATAATAATGCTGCAAAAGCATCACTTTCGCAAATGACAACCTCATTTGAGTATGAAAGAAATGTCGAAAAAAACTGGTTTTTAAATTTTAAAGCCGGATATGATTTCGACAAAAAATACAAATTAACCGACAGTAAAGATCATACCATTCATGATTATAATATTGGTAATGGTTATGTTTTAGGAATTGGGATCAAATACAAACAATAAATAAATTTAAACACTATGAATAATTTAAAAAAAGGAATATTATTCGCAACCCTGCTTTCGGGCCTGTTTTTTGTAAGCTGCAGCAACGATAATGATGATGATGATTTGGTAGGAAACTGGATTAAAAAATCAGCTTTTGACGGTCCTGCGAGATCTAGTGCGACAAGTTTTGTAATTGGAGATTTTGCGTATGTGGCAACAGGTTATACCGGAGATGAATATTTAAAAGATTTATGGGCTTATAATTCTAATGGTGATTATTGGGAACAAAAAGCCAATTTTACAGGCGTGGGAAGAAGCTCTGCATCAGCATTTGCTTTAAATGAAAAAGGATATCTTGGTCTTGGTTATGACGGAACTAATAGATTAAAAGACTTTTACCAATATGATCCGTCAAACAATTCATGGACTCAAAAAGCTGATTTTGAAGGAACGGCTCGTTACGGTGCTGTAGGTTTTCAGGCTGCCGGAAAAGCTTTCTTTGGAACGGGTTATGACGGAAATTATCTGAAAGATTTTTATCAATATGATGACGCTTCTAATACATGGACTCTGGTAAATGGTTTTGGAGGTAACAAGAGACGTAACGCCGCTGTATTTGTAATTTCAGATAAAGCTTATTTAGCAACTGGAGTAAACAATGGTGTTTATCAGGAAGATTTTTGGGAATTTGATCCAGCTGCAAATACCTGGACCAGAAAAAGAGACATTGATAAAGATACAGATGATGATTATTCCTGGAATGATGATTATGCCATTACAAGATCAAACGCTTCTGCTTTTTCTATGAACGGATTAGGTTATATTGTGGGCGGTGAAAACATAAAAACTGCTTGGGAATATAATCCTTCTACAGACCTTTGGACAGAAAGAACAGCAATGGAAGGCGCTACCAGATCAGATGCTGTAGGATTTGCCATTAACAATCGCGGTTTTTACTTACTGGGAAGAGTGGGTTCAACTTACTTTGATGACGTTTGGGAATTTAGACCGCAAGATGAACAAAGTAACGATGACAATTAATACTCTTAAACCATTCTTCTGGAGTAAATTCCGGAAGAATGTATTCCCCTTTCTTCTTCTTTTTACAATTGCATCTTGTGCAAAAAAAGAAGTATTAAAAACCGAAACATTTAAAACAAATTCAGGCTGGGGATATTCCATTTCATATCAAGATAAAATTATCATTAAACAATCGATAATCCCTGCTGTAAACGAAAATAAAAGCTTTTCGACACAAGAAGATGCTTTAAAAACAGCCCGGCTGGTTGTTAAAAAGCTCAATCAAAACTTATCTCCAACGGTAACCGAAAATGAATTAATTTTATTAAAAATAAAATTATAAATGAAAATAGATACCATCAAGAACACGAACTCAAATAAAATATTGTTCCATTTTATGATTTGGCTTTTCTTTATCCTGACTTCTTTAATTCAGTTTTACGAAAGTCCTTTTAGGATCAATAATGACTTTTATGTACAATGGACAAGTGGCATTATCTTGTTTTATTTGAACTATTTTTACTTGGTGCCTGCCTTGCTTTTACAAAAAAAATACTGGCAGTATTTTCTATTTGCCTTTACGATTATTGTCATTTTTATGGCGATCAGAATAAATTATTTTATTCCGGAATTCAGACATTTAAGACCAGACAATGTAGTTCCGGCAAGAATGATTCCCAGAGATCCTCATTTTATTCCAAACGGGAGAGTTATGAGAGTCGAAATGAGACAGCCGCTTTTTTTTAAAATAGGCCCTTCATTTTTTTACATTTTAATCCTGACAATAAGTGCCATTATTAGAACCTTAACAGAGTTCTACAATAATCAGCAGAATAAATTAATAGCCGAAACCCATAGAACGAATACAGAATTAATATATCTGCGCAAACAGACCAATCCGCATTTTTTATTTAATTCCCTAAACAGTATTTATTCTCTTGCGCACAAGAAATCTGATTTGGTCCCTGATGCCATCGTGACATTGTCTGAACTCATGCGCTATATGCTGTATGAAACAGATAATAAAACGGTGGCTTTAGAAAAAGAAATTAATTATATCCAGAATTATATTGATTTACAAAAACTCCGTCTCAACAATATCGAAGACATTTTTATAAACGTACACGGAGATACTAAAAATAAATTCATAGAACCTTTGCTCTTAATTTCATTTGTTGAAAATGCTTTTAAATATGGAACCGACTACAAAGGCGCGGCTCATGTAAGAATTAAAATTTTCATTTCTGAAAACGATCTTGATTTCTGGATTGAAAATACAATTGAAAATTATGTAAAGGATCCTGAAAATTCAGGAATTGGATTGGTAAATATTCAAAACCGACTTGATTTGCTTTACCCAAACGCGCATGAACTAACTATTAACCAGGATAATCAATTTTACCGAGTGCATTTAAATCTAAAATTAGATAAAATTCAAACCGCAGTAAATTAAACAATTTGATTATGGACAGAAAAAAATTTATCCGAAACGGTCTTTTAGGCATTACTGCTTTAGCCGGCGCCACTAAAATATTAGAATCCTGCTCAAAAAGCGACAACGATGATTCTGTTATAGATACTGGTTCATCTTCCGGAGACGGGAGCTGTACGGTTTCTCCATCAGAAACAAAAGGTCCTTTTCCTATCAAAACACCAAGTCAGCTGGTTTTAGAAAACATAAAATCTGACAGAGTGGGAATTGCGCTTCTTATAAATTTAAAAATTGAAAATAAAAACAATGATTGCGCACCGCTTTCTAATGTTTTGGTAGATGTATGGCATTGTGATAAAGATGGAAATTATTCTGAATACGGCGGTACGCAAATGCAGCAGACAGATTATACTGCTGTTCATTTTTTAAGAGGGAGACAAACTACAAATACCAGCGGAGAAGTTTCGTTTATATCTATTTATCCGGGCTGGTATCAAGGGCGCGCGCCTCATGTGCATGTCGAAGTTTTAACAAGCAGCGGTTCATCATTATTAGTTACTCAAATTGCTTTTCCTGAAACCATTTCAAGTGATGTATATTCGAGTACAAATTATGCCGCGCACGGACAAGCCGACACATCGAACACAAAAGACAATGTTTTTGCAGACAGTCTTTCGAGTGAATTAGCTACAATAACCGGAAATTTAACTGACGGATACACGTTAACCAAAACCATCACGGTTAACGGATAATTTTAAACAAACCAGTATTTTATGATAATTTTAAAACTTAATTTACTGGTTTAAAACTACTTTTGACTGCCAAAATAAATTTAAAACTTAATTCTCTACAAATGAAATGTGTAATTATAGATGATGAACCTTTAGCAGTTGAATTGTTAGAAGATTTCGTAAAAAAAGTAGATTCTCTGGAATTAGTCAATACTTTTAATAACGCTATCGATGCTGTTTCATTTATAAATCAAAACAATATCGATTTGATTTTTCTGGATATTCAAATGCCTCATTTCTCTGGAATAGAGTTTTTAAATACAATAGAAAAAAAGCCTTTGGTAATTTTTACAACCGCTTATTCTGATTATGCAGTAGAAGGTTTTAATCTTGGTGCAGTAGATTATTTGGTAAAACCAATTCCGTTTCATCGTTTTCTAAAATCGGTTGTACGCGCACAGCAGATAAATAATCCTGCAGCTCCGGTTCAGGCCGTTTCTGAAACCACTGCATCGCCAGAAGTTGAACAGGATTTTATGTTTGTAAGGGCTGAATATGAAAACGTAAAAATGAATTTTTCGGATATTTTATTTATCGAAGGTTTAAAAGATTACGTGAAAATTTACACCACAGACAATAAATTCACGCTGACTTTAATCAGTTTAATCAAATTAGAAAATCTGCTTTCCAGCAAAGGATTTTCGAGAATTCACAGATCTTATATCATCAATATAAAACATGTAAAATCAATTCAGAAAAACAAAGTTTTAATCAGCGATAAACGAATTCCTATCAGCGAAAGCTACAAGAATGCTTTCTTCGAAAAAATCAATTTATAGATTAAACTCTAAAAAATTCCAAATTCCAAATGAATCACGACTCTTGGAATTTGGAATTTTTATTTTGAAATTTTTACTGTTCGTTTTTAAACCAACCGGAATACATTACATAATTATTCGAAATACGTTCTATTTCGCCCGCAAAATCAGACTGATCTATATCTTTTACTTTTTTTGCAGGAACGCCCGCAAAAATAGTTCCCGAAGGAACTACTGTATTTTGAGTTAAAACTGCTCCAGCCGCAATAATCGAATTACTTTCTACAACGCAGTTATCCATTACAATTGCGCCCATTCCAACTAATACATTATCATGAATCGTACATCCGTGTACAATAGCATTGTGGCCAATAGAAACATTGTTTCCTATAATTGTTGGATGTTTTTGATACGTACAATGAATTACGGCTCCATCCTGAATGTTTACCTTGTTTCCTATTTTTATAAAATGAACATCGCCGCGCACAACAGCGTTAAACCAAACGCTGCAGGAATCTCCAAAAGAAACATCGCCCACAATAGTGGCATTTTCGGCAACATAACAATCTTCCGGTATAGAAGGTGCTTTTCCGTTTACAGATTTAATAACCATACTTTTTCTAATTAACTGCAGGACAATTACAATCGTAACGTTCCTTTCTGCATAATAAATTTATTCCTAAAGTAATCTGGTGATAACCGCCAGTATCAAACTTTACATCGCCTGTAACTTGAGAATATGTATAAGCAAACATAAAGTTTTTATAATTTACGCCCACGATTGGCGTAATGTATTGCAATTTTTGAGATGAAACGCCGCTTCCTGAACTAAATTGTGCGCCGTCAAAACTTCTTCTATATGATAGTGCAGCCCACAGACTTCCAAAGTCCATATTTTTATAAGCTTTCATATTCAAATCAATAGATTTTTGTTTAGTCTGATCGAAATACTGAAACAAAATAGAAGGTTCCCAGGTAATTTTATCTCGTTTTCCAAATACATATCCGGCACTAAAAAGAAACTTTCTTAAATTATCACTTTCATAATCTGTATACAATTCACGTCTGGTTTCTAAAACTCCCTGAACGGTTGCATGCGCATAAAAGTCAAGAAAATTATACGAAGCTCCAATGTCTAAATTGAAATAAGAATCTTTTTGAATAGAGCCAAAAACAATAGGATCAAAAACATTTCCAAATTTGGTTTCGTCTAATTGATTTTGGATTAATCCGCCGCTAATACCAAATGAAAGCTGATTTAAATCGAGTTCGTCTCTCGAAAACATAATATGATGCGCATAAGTAAGCTTTACTCCTTTTTCAGAATGGTAACCGTTTTTATCATTAAAAACAATAATTCCAGCTCCCGATCTCTCGCCCACTCTGCCGTTAAAACTTAAGGTTTGAAGCGAAGGCGCATCTTCCTGACCAAACCACTGTTTTCTGGCTGTTAATCTGATTTTTGCACAGTTTGCAGCGCCCGCCATAGAAGGATGAATTAAATAATAGTTATCGGACAAATAATCTGAATAAACAGGAATTCCTTCTTGCGAATAGGTAAAGAACGTGGTAATTAAAAACACAAATAAAAACTTGATTTTTAATTTCATAATGGTTAGTTAGTTTAAATAATTTTTGCTCTCTTTATAATTTCGTACGAATTATTTGAAAAGAGTCTTAATTATTTTATTAAAAAATCAAATATAGGTATTAGTAGAAAATAACTTTATTAAATTTGCAAAAAATTACTACCATGACAAAAATCACTATAAAAGAGACTCAAAATCCAACGATATTGAAGTTTGAATTTGAAGATTTTATTACTCAAAATCAAAACTTTGAATTCAAAAACATTGACGAAGCACAAGCGTCACCTTTAGCACAGCAATTGTTTTATCTTCCGTTTGTAAAAACTGTTTACATTTCAGGAAATTTCATTGCAATCGAAAGATACAGTATTGTAGACTGGGATGACGTAAAAGATGCCGTTGCAGAACAAATTACAGCATTTGTAGACAAAGGCGGTGTTATCATTAAAATTGACGAAACTAAAGCAAAAAAACAACCTATTACGGTTTACGGAGAAACAACTCCAAACCCTGCAGCTTTAAAATTTGTAGTCAGCAGAATGTTAACCAGAAATGCGGTTGAATACAAAAATATCGACCAGACTGCTTCTTCTCCGCTTGCGCAGGAATTATTCAAATTTCCTTATGTAAAAGAGGTATTTATTGACGAAAATTATATTTCGGTTACAAAATACGAAATCAACGACTGGCAGGAGATTACTTTAGAATTGAGAACATTTATTAAACAATTTATCGAAAACGGAGGAACTGTTTTAGATGAAAGTTTAATTCAGACTGCTGCTAAAAATGATGTAACCAAAGATGAGGCTTTTGACAAGCTTGATGTTACTTCTCAGCAGATTATTAATATTTTAGAAGAATACGTAAAACCAGCTGTTGCTGCCGATGGCGGTAATATTGCATTCGATTCTTATAATGAAGACGACAAAACTGTAAAAGTGATTTTACAAGGTGCTTGCAGCGGTTGCCCTTCTTCTACTTTTACTTTAAAAAGCGGTATCGAAAATATGCTGAAAAGCATGTTGAATGATGAAGCTATTAAAGTTGAAGCTTTAAATACATAAAACTTTTTTAATAAGTATTAAAAAGCGCCTCAATCGAGGCGCTTTTTTTATTTCATTTATTAGCTATTTATTATTCTAAAGTTTAATTATAATTCTGGAAAAACAATTAATATTGTAATCTAAACTAACCAAATCAAAACCATGGGATTAACTTCATTTTTTTCTAATTTATTTTGCTCTGCAAAAGATACGACTAAAGATTTTGCCGAACACGCAGAAACTACAGTTGAAGAAATTAAAGATGCCGCAGAACCAATATTTGAAAATGCTGCCGATTTAATAAACGATGTATTTGATTCTATAAAAGAAGTAATATCAGAAAACACAAATCCTGATTATGAATTTGCTTCAGAAACAGTTGTCGATGTAAGCGAAGATGCGGTAACTGATTCTGATTCTGAAGAATCAGATAAATAAGCAGTTTTCAAATTAACAGATAATTATTTTATATTTGCCGCGCTAATATGCCTTCTTTATCTGGAAGGTTTTTTTTATATAAAATGATGTACATCAATCCTGAACAGTTAAGCAGTTACTTAACTAAGTTCATTAATCTTTTAATTGATTATTCGCCAAAATTAATCTCGGCATTTGTAGTTTTATTTGTTGGTTTATACGCCATTAAACTAATAAACAGAGTTATTAGAAAAATAATGGTAAAGAGAAATCTGGACCCAACATTAACAAAATTCCTTGCCGACATTTTATTATGGGCTTTACGAATTTTATTATTTGTAACTTTTATTTCTAATCTCGGAATCGAGACTTCATCATTCGTTGCTATTTTAGGTGCTATGGGTCTTGCTGTTGGTTTATCGCTGCAAGGTTCGCTTTCTAATTTTGCCGGCGGTATGCTTATTATTGTTTTTAAACCTTTTAAAGTTGGCGATACCATCGAAGCTCAGGGCGTTATTGCTACGGTATTAGAAATTCAGATTTTTGTTACCAAAATGCTTACCGGAAACAATCAGACTGTTTTTGTACCAAATGGAGCTTTGTCTAACGGAACGATCATCAATTATTCTATGCAGGGAGAAAGAAGAGCAGATTTAACTTTTTCTGTTTCTTATGATTCCGATATTAAAAAGGCTAAAGATATTTTATTAGATGTTTTAAACAAAAATCCAAAAGTGCTTCAAAATCCGGCTCCGGAAGTTTTTGTTAAAAATTTATCTGCAAGTTCAGTTGATTTTGCGGTACGCCCTTGGGCAAAAAATGCCAATTATGGATCTGTTTTTTCTGAAACTCTGGAAAATTGTAAAACAGCTTTAGATCAGGCAGGAATTTCTGTTCAGCCGTTTACACTTCAAAAATAAAAATACATTACTGCTTTTTAGGCAGTGTCATCATAAAATCTTTTAAATAATAAGGTTCAAAATAAGCGACATCGACAGTGTCGCTTTTTTGGTATTTATCGTAACTGATTTTACTCATTTCGTTTGCCGAAGGATATTTGATTTCTTCTAAAAACACAAAGTTTTCTTTGGTCAAAACCGGTTTGCATTTTTCGGCACAATCACCAACAAAATAAAGGGTTTCTTTATATTCTGAAAAAGAATTCTCGTCGATTATTTCGGCCTGAATTTCTCTTTCGATTTCTAAACCGGCTGTAAAAATTTCGCTGTAAACTTCCATTCTTCGGGCATCCAGCATAGGAATAATTTTTCCTCCAGAAACATTTGCTTTTGATGCTAAAGTCTGCAATGTATCAACAGCAATTAACGGAATATTTAATGCATAACACAATCCTTTTGCCGCCGAAACTCCAATTCGTAATCCTGTATAAGATCCCGGACCCTGACTTACTGCAATGGCATTTAAATCCTTAACTAAAATTCCAGATTCGGCAATTACTTCTTCAATAAAAACATGAAGTTTTTCGGCATGCGAATATCCTTCTTCGGCAATTTCCTTACAGAGAATAGTCTGCCCGTCTTTTGCGATTGATACAGAACAATTTTTAGTAGCGGTTTCGATGTTTAGGATAAAAGACAATGTGTATGATTTTAAAATTAATTATGCTGTTAAACCAAGCGAAGCCGAAGCTTTTTACTTATCAGCATTCGACTTCGTTTAATTTTACAAATATCTTATTATTTTTTCGGAGTATCAGCTTTTTTCAGCTTTACTTTATCTCCGGAATTTAGTTCTTTAGAAACGGTTGTGTAAGGTCCCGTAATTACAATATCACCCGGTTTTAATCCAGACATTACTTCAATATTAGTATCGTCCTGAATTCCGGTTTTAATAATTCTTATTTTAGCTTTATCTCCTACTTTCACAAAAACGCATTCGAATTTTTTATCGCTTTTTGGAGTTACTTTTTTCTCGTTTGGATCTTCAACTTTAAAATCAGAAACGGCAGTTGTATCTGATTTTACAACAACAGAACTAATAGGTACCGCTAGTACATTGTTTTTTATTGTCGTAATAATATCTACTGTTGCGGTCATTCCTGGTCTAAAAGGCGAATAAGAATCTGGTTTTCCTTCTAATAAATCCTGATAAGATTCTTTTAGAATGCGTACTTTAACTTTAAAGTTGGTAACCTGATCTGATGTTAATGTTGTACTTGCCGAATTTGAAATACTGGTTACAACACCTTTAAATTTCTTTTTTAAATAAGCATCAACTTCAACATTTGCTTCGTCTCCAATTTTGATCTTTACGATATCATTTTCATTAACATCGACTTCAACTTCCATATTGTTAAGATTCGCAACTCTTAAAAGCTCTGTTCCGGCCATTTGCTGCGTTCCTAAAACACGTTCTCCTAATTCTACATTTAATACTGAAATTGTACCATCTGCAGGAGCGTAAATAGTAGTTCGGCCTAAGTTATCTTTAGCTTCAGTTACAGATGCCACAGCACTCTGAACATTATAGTAAGAAGATTGTTTGGTTGCTTTTGCAACTTCATAAGTCGAAATGGCTTTATCCCAATCTGATTTTGAAATCACTCCTTTGTCATATAACGTTTTATTACGTTCGTAATTGGCTTTAGCTTCTTTAAAACTAGCTTCAGACTGCACTAATCCAGCTTTTGTTCCAGATAAATTAGCTACAGATCTTTCTAGTCCTGAAGTATATAAATCAGGGTTTATTTTAACTAATAAATCTCCTTTTTTTACAACCTGACCTTCTTTTACATTTAACGCAATAATTTCACCGGAAACCATTGATGAAAGTTTTACTTCAATTTCTGGCTGGATTTTTCCGGTTGCCGAAACCGTTTCAACAATTGTCGAAGCCACTACTTTTGAAGTCTCGACTTCTTTTCCTTCATCTTTATTTCCTATTACTCCCGCTTTAGAAAGACCTACTAATAATGCAATTAGAACTACTGCCCCGCCAACTAAGAAGTAAACTGTTTTTTTTGACATAATAAATTATTTTGTAATAATTGGAACAATTGGAATTCCGAAATAGAATTCAAGTATTTTAATTTTGAACATGTAATCGTATTTCGTTCTAATAACGTCAGACTGAGCATTGGTAAGCAGAGTTTGTGCCTGTGTAAAATCAAATGAATTCATTAAACCTACATCGTACTTTTCTTTAGCATAATTGTAAGCCTGCTGTCTCGCTTCTAAAGTTACTGTTGAAGATTCATACGTGTTTAAAGCACCTTTTGCGTCTGTAAATGCAGTGTAAACGTTACGTTGCAAATCTAAACTTTTTTGCTCTAAATCTATTTTAGATTTCTCTAAACTTACCTTATTTCTTTCAACATTATTTCGGGCTGAGAAACCATTAAAGATAGGAACACTTAACTGAAATCCAAAATTGTGTCCTTTGTTATCACTAAACTGAGTTAAAACCGGATCCGGACCTGCATAAATTGGGTTTCCTGCTCCATCGGTTCCAATTAGTCTGTCACTGTAACTTGCACTTGTGCTAAAAGAGTAAAATCCTCTTAATGTTGGCTGATAAGCTCCTCTTGCAATCGTAACATTTTTTTCAGCAATTTCAAGATTAGTCTGTGCTAATTTTAACTCTGTACGAGTTTCTTTTGCTTTATTATAAATATCAATTGGGCTTTGCGCCATGATATTATTTTCGTCTTTTACATTTGTATCGTCAATTACATCAAAGTCAGCAAATTCTTTTAATTGTAAAAGCTGTGCCAGACTTAATTTTGAAATTAATAAGTTATTTTCAGAAACTGTAATATTTTGTTTATCTGTAGCAACAGTAGCTTTTAAGTCAAACAAATCACCGCGCGGAATTGTTCCTGCATTTACCATTTCTTCAGAACGTGCAAAACGTTTTTCATCAATAGCTAATTGTTCTTTTTTAACTTTTAAGTCTTCTTTATTTGATAAAATCTGCAGAAAAGCATTGGCTACATTTAATGAAATATCTTCCTGCATTTTCAACAATTGATACTTTGAAGCTATAATAGAAAGCGTGGCTCGTCTATATGCATTTTGATTTTGCAGACCTTTGTAAATATCGACATTTGCATTTACTCCTAATGAAGAATACTGAGTTGTTTGTGTAGTCGCAATATTGGTTACAGGGTTAACGTTCAAACCAATATTCCATGAATGTGAAGCATTACCATTTACAGTTGGCAGATAACTTCCTAAAGCTCCTTTTTTATCAATATTTGCTGTTTTTACATCCAGCTCAGATAATTTAATCGTAATATTATTGTCTAATGCATATCTTACGCATTCTTCCAGTGTCCATTGTTTTGTTTGTGCATTTCCGGCTAATCCAAAACCGAATAACATGGCAAAAACAAGGCTGTTATATTTATTTATTTTCATATATTTTGAATGTAAGCGCAGTAACCAGACTACGCAAATTTAACATTTTTTAAAACCAAAAAACTCTTTAGAATTTCAAATTATTTTTTCTCTTTTTCATCGATCAAACCCTGATTCCAGATTTTAATTTTATCTGTGTTTTTGAGCCCGCTTTTAACCTGAACGTAAATTCCGTCGCTTACACCCAGAACTAAATCTCTTCTTTGAAATTTTTGAGGTGCAGTTTCAACTTCAACATACGGTTTTTGAGTTTTTTTATCAAACTGTACTAATGATTCTTTTATTGCCATAACCTTTTCGGCTTTTTCAAGAATAATAGAAGCATTGGCACTTAATCCGGCTCTAATAAATGTTTCGTCTCTGTTTTCTAATCTTGCTTTTATTTCAAACTGAATCGCTCCGTTTTCTACCACTCCTTTTGGTGCAATATCAGTAAGAACTGCTTCAAACTTTTTGTTTTCGATAGCACCAACTGTAATTTCAATTGGCATTTTTTCTTTGATTTTACCAACTTCAGATTCATCAATTTTTCCAATAAAAATCATTCTACCCACATCGGCAACACTGGCAATTGTAGTTCCTTCGTTAAAATTATTACTTTCAATAACCTGATTTCCAACTTTTACAGGAACTTGTAAAACCATTCCGTTTACTGTAGAACGAATCAAAGTATTCGCATAATTTCCTAAAGATGAAGTTGTTCCTGTTTTTACGATATCTAAACTTTGTTTAGCCGATGCATAAGTCTGCTTTGCTTGTTTGTAAGCTACTTGTGCTGCATCAAAATCGTTAGCAGAAATTACATCTTTTTCAAAAAGTGTTTTTTGTCTTTGATAGATTTTCTCCTGATTATCTAAAGCAATTTTTGCAGTCTGCACCTGATTTTGGGTGCTGCTTACATTCGATACATTTGCTACAACTCGAATTTTAGCAATCATATCTCCTGCTTTGATTTTTTCTCCGGCTTTAATATAAACCTGCTCTATGATACCTGAAATATTTGGTTTGATTAGGACCTCTTCATCAGGCTGAATGTTACCAGTAGCAATTGTATTTTTTACTATAGTTTTGATTTCTGCTTTCTCCGTTTTAAAAATAATTGGTGATTCCTGGTTCTTCGCATATAAATAATAAAGCGCTCCAAAAAACACTACAGCAATTAAAATTAAAATGGTTACGGTTACTCCTTTTTTCATTTTGTTTTCGGTTTAATCGATTATTTTTTGATTGATAATTTTATTCTGTTCGTAAAGCATCTACGGGCTTTACATTAATTGCGGTCTGCGCCGGAATAAATCCTGCCAGCAAACCAGATCCTACTAATATTATTAAGGCAACAAATACAACACCTAAATCAACACTTGGATTGGCAAACATAGTGTCGTTTCCTGCAGGCATTGAATCTAGCACCATATTTAAAATGGCTATAATTCCGGTGGCTACAGCAATTCCTAACATTCCTGAAATGATTGTAAGGAAAATAGATTCTGCTAAAATCTGTCCTCTAATCGCTGCCGGAGTTGCCCCTAAAGCTCTTCTAATTCCGATTTCTTTGGTGCGTTCTTTAACCACAATGAGCATAATGTTTGAAATTCCAATAACGCCCGAAATTAAGACTAAAGTTCCTACGAAATAAGCAATAATCTTTAGAATATTAAACAAACTCTGCACTTTATTAAATTGTTCATACAAATCAAAATTCCCAACCGCTCTGTCATCTGTTGGATTTACTGAGTGAAGCGCTTTTATAATTTCCAGAATTTTTGGTTTTAATTCTGTTATCGAAGTTTCATCTTTTGCAGTAAGCGCCATCCACCCCACTTTATCGCCGTAATTAAATGCCTGCTGAAAGGTCGTAAACGGAATAAAAATATTTTTTTGTTCCTGTTCTGCATTTCCTCCCTGCTGTTTGGATTTATAAACGCCGACAACCATAAAGTTAATGCCATTGATTTTAATATAAGTTCCAACAGCTTCTTCTTCTTTTCCGTAAAGTTCGCTGATAACTCCTTTACCAATTACGGCTACTTTTCGTTTTTCAAGAATATCCTGCTGGTTTACAAAACGTCCTTTTATAATATCCATTGGCTGTTGTTTAATCAGCTCCGGATAATCACCATAAATCGTAAATGCAGAAGTTTTTGTACCTCGAACCACATTATTAGTTCCGTTAAAATCTCCTAATTGGTTTCTTGGTGAAACATATAATAAATCCGGCAGTGCCGCTTTTAGAGCTGTAACATCGCTGTTTCTAAAATCGTAACGACGTGTTTTTGGAAGTCCTTTATATGCTTTTGATGTAGTCTGACTCCACATAAACATAGTGTTTGTGGCAATTCCGTCAAAACCTTTTTTAATACCGTTTTCAAGTCCGTTACCTGCAGCAAGTAATATTACCAAAATAAAAATTCCCCAAAAAACACCAAAAGCCGTCAGAATAGTTCTGAAAGGATTGGCCGTTAAGGCCTGTAAAATCTCATCCCAATTATCTTTCTTAAACATAATTATTCGTCTCTAAGTGCTACAATAGGTTTAATTTTGGCTGCTCTGTAGGCCGGAAAAAATCCTGCCAAAGCACCTGCAAACACTAATAAAAATAGTGTTGTTAATGCCACGCTGAAATCTACTTCAGGATTTCTAAAATATTCACTCTGAACCATTGGCCCCACAAATTCCAGCAATAATAAACTTGCCAAAAGACCAACAAAACCAGCAATTGTGGTAATAAAAATAGATTCGTGAAGTATCATGGCGATAATCGAAAACGGCGAAGCTCCAAGGGCTTTTCTAATTCCGATTTCTTTTGTTCTTTCTTTTACAATAATCAGCATAATGTTACTTACACCTACTACTCCCGCAATAATAGTACAAATACCAACCCACCAGAAAAACAATCTGATGTAAAGATTTAAATCATAAAACTGCTTGGCATCTTTTACTGAATTGTAAACTCCTACGCCGCCGTCATCATCTGGGGCAACCATGTTTTTACTTTTCAATAAATCTTTTAAATCCTGTGTAAACTTTTCAGATTGTGCCAAAGCTTCATCATAATCACTTGTTTTCTTTAAAGTAAAAAACAAATTACTGATTTTATCACCTCCGCCAAAAGTTCTCTGCACAGTCGTCAAAGGCAGATAAGCTCTTGTTTCTTCTCTTTCTCCTCCCGGATCTGTAAAAACTCCAATTACTTTAAAACTAATATTGTTTATTAAGATTTCTTCGCCAATTGCGTTTTTGTCTTTCAATAAATCATTTTTCAGCTTCATTCCAATAACAGCAACCTTTTCGTTATTTTGTAAATCTTTACTGTTTACGTAACGTCCCTGAACTATTGTTAGGTTTTCAATTCCTCCATAATCAGGATCGACACCTCTAAACTGATAACTTCCGGATTCTTTACCATACGAAAAAGACTGTCCCCAATAATTTTGCGTAGAAGCTCTTAAATCTAGTTTATCTTCAAATTTTTGAGTAGACTGATTATAATCACTGTTTCGAAACTGAATCTGTCTTCCGGGATTCAATCCTTTATATTCTTTTGTTGTGGTACCAGACCAAACTTCGATAATTCCGGCGGCATCGCGTTCAAATTGTTTTTCAATACCGTTTTGAAGTCCTTTTCCGGCGCCCAGTAAAATCACCAGAATAAAAATTCCCGACGCTACCGAAATTCCCGTTAGAAAAGTTCGGAGGCGGTTTTTTGAAATGGCTTCAAATATTTCCTGCCAGCGTTCAATATTAAACATAAGATGAAGCTCTAACTTGTTCAACCATTTTATCGTCTATGATTAGTCCGTCTTTCAGGACTACGTTTCTTTTGCACATTGCAGCAATATCCGGCTCGTGTGTAACGATTAAAATCGTTTTTCCTTCGTCATTAATGCCTTGAATAAGTTCCATAACTTCATACGATGTTTTGGTATCTAACGCCCCCGTAGGCTCATCGGCAAGTAAAACTTTTGGGTTAGAAGCTAATGCTCTCGCAATCGCCACACGCTGTTTCTGACCTCCCGAAAGCTCGTTTGGTAAATGGTGCGAATGAGATCCTAAACCCACTTTTTCAAGGTATTTCATTGCAATTTCATAACGCTCTTTTCTTTTTACACCTTGATAATACAAAGGCATGGCAACGTTATCTAATGCAGATTTGTAATTTATTAAATTGAAAGACTGAAAAACAAAACCCAAAAATTTGTTTCTGTATTTTGAAGCCAATGTTTCGTTTAATTTTTTAATTGGCGTTTTGTCTAAAATATAACTACCAGAATCGGCTTCATCAAGAATTCCTAAAATGTTAAGAAGAGTAGATTTTCCAGATCCGGATGATCCCATAATTGCGACTAATTCTCCTTCGGCTATATTAAAATTAATCCCTTTCAACACATGTAATTCCGAACTCCCCATTTTATAGGATTTGTGCAAATCTTTGATTTCGATCATGATATTGTTAAATTTTTAAAACAATAATAATATTTTTTATAAGTAAATTATGATAATAAAACGTTAATAATTTTATCATAGTTTTTAAATAAGACGGCAGTTGTTATCAAATGTTACACTTTCTTAAAATAATTTAATACTTTTCTTAATTTTGTTTCACTCAAAAAAATCATAACTATGAAATTTTTTTCAAAATTCTCTGTGTTTGCGGTAACTGCAATACTCTTTAGCTGTTCTACAACACAAAAGTTAGAAACTCTTAAACCAGAACCAGACGATGCCAGTCCTTTAGTTTATGATGCCAGCCCGTCGTTTATCAATCTTCCTATTACGGTTAAATTAAATGACATTGAAAATCAGACTAATTCAATTTTAAATGGATTGATTTATGAGGATAATGATATTGAAGACGATGATATTCAAATGAAGATCTGGAAACAGGCTCCAATAAAAATTCAAAATGACCCGGCAAATCCCGATAAGAAAATTAAAACTATCCTACCTTTAAAAGCCAATATAAAATACCGAATTGGAACTAAAAAACTTGGCGTGGAACTTTATGACACACGCGAGTTTAACTTAAACGGCGTTATTACTTTATCCAGCGATGTTGCTTTAACAAACTGGAAATTAAACACTAAAACCGAATTTAAATCTCTAGACTGGAGCGAAAGCCCAACAATGACTGTTTTTGGAAAAAACTTGCCAATTACTTACCTAATTAATCCTGCTATTTCAATTTTTAAATCCAAGCTGGAACATAAAATTGATGATGCAATTGAAGAATCTATGGATTTTAAGCCAAATGTTTTATCGGCTTTAGAAAAAATCTGTACTCCGTTTCAAATGAGTGATACTTATGAAAGCTGGCTTAGAATTGTTCCTGTTGAAATTTATTCTACAAATGCAAAACTTAAAAAAGATTCTTATGTGTTAGAAATGGGAATGAAATGCAACATGGAAACCATTGTGGGTAAACAACCGGAATCTAAGTTTAATGCCAGTAAAATTATATTGAAACCAGTAACCAAAATTCCAAATCAAATTTCGGCTAATATTGCCGCTATTTCCAGCTATGTTGATGCTTCAAAAATTATGACAAAGAATTTCGCCGGACAGGAATTTGGTTCAGGAAGCAAAAAGGTTACTGTAAAAAATGTTGCAATCTGGCATAAAGAAGGCAAAATGATAATCGCTCTTGATGTTTTAGGCTCTATAAACGGAACATTGTATTTAAACGGAATTCCGCAATATAATGCACAGACAAAAGAAATTTATTTTGACAAACTAGATTATGTTCTGGATACTAAAAGCAAATTAATGCGAACAGCAAACTGGCTGGCACAAGGTTATGTTTTAAGAAAAATGGAAGAAAGCTGTCGCTATTCTATACAGCCTAATTTAGAAGAAGGCAAAAAAAGCATGGCTTCGTACCTCAAAAATTATTCGCCAATGCCGGGTGTTTTTGTAAACGGAAAAATGGAAGATATTCAGTTTGACAAAATTCAGCTGACCAATCAGGCGATTATAGCGTTCATAAAAATAAACGGAACGGTAAATGTTTCGGTAAACGGATTAAAATAAAAAAAAGGCAGAATAATTATTCTGCCTTTTTCTTTTTAGACTTGTACATTCTATAAATGAAATAACCAATTATAGCTACAAGTAAATACGGAATTATCATTAAAAAAACGATTCCGTCATTTACCGCTTCTGCTTTCTTAATGTTCGAATCTCCTGCAAGCGCGGCGCGGCACATGGCGCATTGAGCATTAGAAGAAATTCCTATTAGGAAAATACAAATTCCGAGAATAAAAGTTTTAATTCTCAAATTTGGCTTCTGAATATTATTTTTTTTAGTTTGCATAATAAGGTGAAATCATTAAAAATACAACCACTCCCGTTACAGCAACATAAAGCCAAATTGGAAATGTGATTTTAGCAATTTTTCTGTGCTTGTCAAACTTTTGCGCAAGTGCACGCACATAAGTAATTAGAACAAGCGGAATAATAGCTATTGAAAGTAAAATGTGAGTTATTAAAATAATAAAATACACTAATCGTAATGAACCAACTTTCGCGCTTTCTACAGCATCAAGAATTCCATCATGATTTATATCGCCAAATTTAGTAGAATCTGATGTCATGTGGTATGCAACATACATTACCAAAAATGCTAACGACAACGCAATGGCAAAAGTCATTAAACGTTCATGAAGCTTTAATTTACCATTTTTAACAGCAATAACTGCCCATACTAAAACTATTGCAGTAATACCATTTGTAGTAGCATAAATTGGAGGCAGAAATGAAAGCGGTTCAACATTAATTCCGAAATCTTTTAATTTGATTCCAAAAAGGATGGCTACAACAACCGGTATAACAATTGAAACGGCAACAATGTATTTATTGTATTTTTTCTCTAATGAATTATCTTCCATTTTATTCTTCTAATAGTATTTTTATGTCTTGTTGAATATCTCTAACACCTTTTTTATCTAAACCATCGTAGTAGATATTCGGGTTTCCAAATTCGTCTTTTCTACAGCGAATATTTCCGTCTTTATCAATTAAAGCAAATAATCCGGAATGTTCGAAACCGCCGCTTACTTTTGAATTTTCTCCGGCATAAAGATTAAATCCTTTGTTCGACAAATCCATAATCGTGGCTTTATCTCCCGTTAAAAAGTTCCATGTTGAAGATCTAACACCTAATAATTTTGCATGATCTTTTAAAACCTGTGGTGTATCATGAACAGGATCTATTGTTATAGAAACAATTCCAAAGTTTTTGTTCCCGAAGAATGTTTTTTCGATTTCAAGCATGCTCATATTCATCTTTGGACAGATTGATGGACATGTAGTAAAGAAAAATTCCAGAACATATACTTTGCCTTTGTATGTTTCATTTGAAATTTTAACGTTATCCTGATTCGTTAATTCAAATTTTGGAGCCGGACCAATCGTTAATAATTTAGCATCTTTTGAGCTTTTAGAACCTACATTATCTAATCGATTTCCTTTTACAACATCTCCGTTTTTAATTCTATCAACAATTTTTGGCACTGCATAGATTCCGAAAATCAAAATAATAAACGAAATCCCGATGTAAGATTTATTTTTGAACATTATTTAATAAGTTTAAAGTTGTTTTGTGGCATTGTGGTTCTTTTTTAAAGCAGCACGGTATTCATACAAAATGATTTTAAAATCATCCAGCATTTCATTACTCAATTCTGACGGATGGAAAGTGTCATATCCTTCTTTATACTCGTCCTTTTTATCTTTATCACTGCCTTTACGACCTCTTAAGTTTCTTTCTTTATCTACAATAAAAACATTTGAAGTTCCAAGCTTATCATCTAGTTTACCTTTTAATTGCAGCTGATTATAAAATGCTTGTATTTCTTCTGGTGAAGCGAAAACAAAATTCCATCCCGAAACATCTGTAAAAGGCTTAAGAGCATCAACCAGTTTCTGAGCTTCTTTTTCTGTGCCAAGCGGACAGATAACTACAAACTGAAGATCTTCGAAACCATGATAGCGTTTGTAGATTTTTTCGTTAAGGTTAAAGTAGTTACCTCGGCTGCTTAAAATATCAGAACCCGAGAAACCTAAAACCGTAATTTTTTTATCGAGAGAAACTTTCTTGCCGTCAAGAGATTTCCAGTTTCCAAAGTCGGCAATTTTTGGAGTAATTACAGGAAGTTTTGTAAAACTATTTACACCTGATGCAAAAAACAAATAGGCTACAATTGGCAAAACAAAAAGTACAAAAAGAACTATATTTTTTTTCATTGTTTTAACAGAAGTTATTGAGGTACAAAAATAAAAAAAGCTCCGTTAAACGGAGCTTCTTTTCGAATTAATATCATGTTAAAAATTCCATTTAATAGTAGAATCTTTAAAAACCCCATAAATATAGTGTCCTTCTGTTAACAGGATGAACAATAAATATAATACTAGGAAAATAACTGGTGATACAACAGACCATCTAAGGCTGCTTTTTTCACCTTCCATGTGCATAAATGCCCATACAATATAATAAGCTTTGAATACTGTTAAGATATAAAATATCCAGTTTAACAAATTCAAACCGATAAAATGTGTAAACTCTAATGATTTTGGTTTATAGATACCTAAAATAACTTCTACTGTAGTTACTACTGATAGTAATGCGAAAACAAACCAGATTCTTTTTGTATTTGATACGTGCTCGTGTGACATAATAATTAAATTCTAAAATTAAACTAGGTAGAAAACTGTAAATACAAATACCCAAACTAAATCTACGAAGTGCCAGTATAAACCAACTTTCTCTACCATTTCGTAGCTTCTTCTTTTCTCGTAAGTTCCTAATAATACATTAAAGAAAATAATGATATTAATGATAACTCCAGAAAATACGTGGAATCCGTGGAATCCTGTAATGAAGAAGAAGAAATCAGCAAATAATTTATTACCGTATTCGTTTCTAATTAAGTTTGCACCTTCTACTACATATTTTGCCTCTGCTAAACGAGTTTCAGACTCTTGTCTTGTTAAAACTGTTTTCTTTTTATCTTTGGTAAGAGTTTCAGTTCTTACCAATATATCTGGATGTGCTTTAAAACCAGCCTGAATTTCTGCTACAGAATATGTTGGCAGGCTTTGTGCATCTTCCATGAACCAAGTAGTTTTACTTCTTGTTAAAGCTTCTCTCTGTTCTGGCAATTTTACTGCAAAATCCGCAAGAGCAACTCTCGTTCCATCTGCTTTAACAAACTGCAATAAGCTTCCACCGTGTGTTTCAACTGCACCATATTCTCCTTTAATGAAGTTTTTCCACTCCCAAGCTTGTGAGCCCACGAAGATCAAACCTCCAATAATAGTTAAGAACATATAAACAGCAACTTTTGTTTTCTTTAATTGGTGACCTGCATCAACAGCTAGAACCATTGTTACAGATGAGAAAATCAAGATAAAAGTCATTAAGGCTACATAATACATAGGAGCCGAAACACCATGCATAAAAGGAAAGTGAGTAAACACTTCATCAGCCAATGGCCAAGTTTCAATAAATTTAAATCTAGAAAAACCATAAGCCCCTAAGAATCCTGAAAATGTTAAGGCATCTGATACGATAAAAAACCACATCATCATTTTACCATAACTTGATCCTAACGGCTGGATTTCATGACCGCCTCCCCAAGTTTTTTCGTCGTTGTTTGCAGTAGTAACTGTCGCTTCCATAAAAGATATTCGTTAAAAAGTTCCCAAATTTACGTTTTTTTCTTATTTAAAGAAATATAAAAACAAAAATAATAACACCCACAAAAGGTCTAGAAAGTGCCAATACATCGCACCTAGTTCTATTCCAAGAGTTTGAGTCGAATTGTATTTTTGTTTAAAATGATTATAAATTATAATTAAAAGTGAAATAAGTCCGCCCGCCAAGTGCAATAAGTGCATAAGTGCAATTACATAAAGGAAAGTTGTAGTAATAGAGCTACCCTGGCCTGTCATGTAATAACCACTGTCAATTATCTGTCCGAAACCTGCAAATTGCAAAACTACAAATGAAACACCTAAACCTAATGTTGCCAATAAAAAGGCTGTAGCTGCAGTTCTGTTATCTTTTTGAATTGCTTTTTTTGCCAGAAAAAATGTAACACTGCATCCAATAATAACTGCAGTACTAAAATAAAACGCAATTGGTATTTGAAAATTAGTCAACCAGTCTGCTCTTGATTTACTTACTACAAATGCACTTGTAAGTCCGGCAAACATCATGGTCATACTAACCATTGCAAATAACAAAATCAGCTTTGCCGATTTTGATTTTCTTACCTGCTCATCGTTTGTTGTTAATGTCATTTCCATAACTATCTTAAAAATTTATCTACTATAAACACAATCTGCAATAATGAAATGTATGACACACTCACTAACATTAATGTTCTTGCTGCTTTTGGTGTTCGCAATTGATACAAACGAACTGCATAAAACAACATCCATAAACCTAATAAAAACACTAAAACTGCAGCGACCGGCGAAATAAATAACTGTCCTGTATACCCTAAAACCGGTAACAAAGAAGCAATTATTAACCAAATCGTATATAAAATAACCTGCAAAGCGGTTTTTCTATCTTTTTTTCCGGTTGGAAGCATAAAGATACCTGCTTTTGCGTAATCATCATACAAAAACCAGCCTATTGACCAAAAATGAGGAAACTGCCAGAAAAACTGAATTAGAAAAAGTGTTCCGGCTTCGATGCCAAACTCTCCTGTTGCCGCAACCCATCCTAACATAAATGGAATTGCTCCAGGAAAAGCACCCACAAAAACAGATAATGAAGTTACGGTTTTTAAAGGTGTGTATATACTGGTGTATAAGAATATCGAAATCGCAGCAAACATCGCCGACTTAGCATTAATTGTATAAAGAAGCACAATTCCAATAATAGTAAGGAGACTTGCAACAATTAATGCTGTAACTTTTGACATACGCCCGGAAGCAACCGGACGATTTTTTGTTCGATCCATTAATGAATCGATATCTTTTTCGATTACCTGATTGTAAGCATTTGAAGCTCCAACCATACAGTAACCTCCAATTGCCAAAATAATCAAAACACTCCATTGAAATGGATGTTCGTCATTAACTCCTAATAAATATCCGGCTATTGAAGAGAACAAAACACTAATAGCCAAACCAGCTTTAGTAATCTCTTTGAAATCCAGAAATATTGATTTTATTGAAAATGTATTTTTAGCAGCGTTCAATACCGTAGTCTTTGTATATTTTTTTTTGAGTGCTGCAAATGTACAAATTAGATTGTAGAATTTAGACCTATAAATTTAGATTTTTTTCAATAAAACCTTTACAGAATAGGAACTTGCCAATCTTTAACACTATTATTTCGAAAAATCTTATTAAATCCTAGTAGTCAAAATACCAATTAAAGATATCCGAACGCAATCCGATAGTAAACCATGTTGTACTTTGCTTAAAAGTTGTTGCCGTTTCCTGAGTTGGATCAAAGTTTCTGTAAATGAAACTTCCAAATAATTTTAAATTTGTTATTGGGTTTATTAAATATCCTCCCTGAATATCTGCTATAAAAACACTGGTTTTGTTTCCCTGCCCTACTTTAACTCCTTTATCATACGGACGTTTTTCGTCATAACTTTTATAAATATTTCCTCCGTAATTATAGCTGTCCTGAGCAGTATCAAAATCTAAACCTCTTGTTCCCATAGTAAATTTAGCATCTGCAAAAAGACGTCCTTTATGGTAGCGGCCAATTGCAACTAATTCATTGAAATTCCCGCCCCATTGGTGTCCAATACTTTGATTATTATGTCCATAATTTGTAATAACAGCACTATGAGAATACACATAAGGACGAACATGATTATATTCTAACTGCAGCAACAAGTCTTTAACTTCAAAGGCGTTAAAATATTTCGCTCCTAACTGATATCCAAATTTATTCTTCCAGCTTTGTTCTCCAGCTCCCATATCGCTTACAGAGAATTCATCAAGCAAGAACTGAGCATACAGATTTACATTATTGCTCCATTTATATTTCGCTGTTGCTCCTAAGAGAGCGTTTCCGCTTTTTGATGAAGAACCAAATTCGACTGAACGATAAAAAATAATCGGATTTACGAAATTTATATCAAAACCTCTGTTATTGGTATCTGTCCAGACTACAGACTCAAAGAAACCTAAATTTAATCTATTAGAAACATTCCAGCTTAAATAGTGATTAGCCATAAACTTTGTGGCATACGTTTTCTCTGCTGTTACTTCTGGGCGTACATCCTTAAGCCACATGTACGTATTGGTATATTTTATTTTCCAAAAAGTAGTATTGATTTTAAAATATGGATAAGGACTTGCTCCATCACTTTCCAGTAAAGAACGATATCCATCACCTATAAAATTTCGGCCGTAACCTAACTGAAAATCAAAAATTCTGCTTGGCGCAAATGTAATATTAGCTTCTGCCAAAGGAAAATCATAAGCATCTGTTTTAAATCGTTTTGCAATTCCCATTCCCGGAATAATCGCGGGATTTCCGCCAGAAGGTTTTAAAGTTTCTGCATAATCATTATAATAACCTGCAAATCGTCCCTGACTTTCAAAAACTGTTGTGGTAAAATTGATTTGTTTTCCTAAACCTCCCCTAAAATTCAGCGCACGTGTATTAACATACGAATAAGATGCATCAAGATCCGAAGCTTTTCCCATTTGAAGATCGACAATTGGATTTAGTGCAAGCCAGTAATCTTCTCCCTGAATCTGCACCATATTTTCATTCCACCATTTTCTTCCAAGCCAGGTCGAAACATTTTTTTGAAGTGACTGATTTACTGCTTTTAAATTATAATACTTTGAAACCTCGGCATACGTATACGGTTTTGAAGCGGTGTGATTATTACTTCCAACCTGATTCATTGCCCCGTCGAACTGCGCATAATAACTATGAGAGAATGGAATATTTAAATGACTATCAAATTCCGGCATATTGTATTTTTTATATACAATACTATCCAGCTCTGTCATTGGTTTTTCAATTGGCTTTAAAATTTCGGATGCAGCCAAAGCTTCGGCAGCAATCTGATCGGCATTTTTTAAAGGAATGTCGATTGTAATGGTATATTTTGAGTAAGTAGGTCTTCCGTTATATGTTGAAGGTTTTATTTTTGGAAATTTACCAAAAACACGTTTTGCTTCTTCTGCCAGAGGATCGTTTATCGCATTTACATAAATTACTTTAAATTCACCATTTGCATCAACTTCAAAAAGTACTCTTACTTCTCCTTTGTAATTATTTTGCTTAAGATCTGCCGGAACTTCAAAATTATTGTAGACAAAATCCTGCACTTCTCTGTAAAAACAATTTTCAAGATTTTTAGACTGCAGGTTTTCACAGTTTGGAAAAACTGGAAACTGCTCAGCCGTAAAACCTTGTTTTATATTTGTTTCTTGGGAAAAAACAAATAAGGGAAAAATGATAACAAAAGATAAAAAAAACTTATTCACTTAAATTTGGGGCTTTTATTAGTATTGATTTGTGGTATTTTCTCGGTTTGCAATTGCTTTTGCAGCCGAAGTTCCAATTCGCTTAACTCCTAAACGAATCATTTGTATGGCATCTTCATAAGAACGCACACCGCCGGCCGCTTTAATTGGCAGAGGCGAAGCATTTTCTAACATCATAATTATTGAAGGAACCGTTGCTCCGTTTGGCAGATTGTTTTCTGTTTTATAAAAACCTGTAGATGATTTTACAAAAACCGAAGCATAATCATCTTCTTTAAAATTCGATATAACTACATTTTTTATTAAAACGCAAAGCTGAATAATTTCTTTATCCGTTAAGGCAGCTGTTTCAATAATCCATTTTACTGTTTTATTATTTGCCAGTCCTATTTGTGTACCAATTAAAACTTCTTGTTTTACTAAAGCAGTATCTCCATTTTTAAACGCTTCATAATTACACACAAAGTCTAAATCGTCGGCACCATTTTCTATGGCTTCGTTTGCTTCTTTAATTTTGGTTTCTAAGCTTGATTTCCCTTCTGGAAAATCAATTACTGTTCCTACAAGCAAAGTCGAATCTGCTTTCAGGATCATTTCTTTTGCCAGACTCACATATTCCGGACGAATCATAATAAGCTTAAATCCTTCCTGAATTGCTTCTAAAATTGCATTTTTAACAACAACATTATTTTCCTCTTCCGAAATTTCGGCCTGAGATGCTGTTTTTAAATACGTTGAATCTAAGTATTGCTTAATATTCATACTATTGAAGTTAGATCGAATGGCGCAAAAGTACATTATAATTCAGAAAAAATACGTTTTTCTAAAGCTTGATTTTTTTCCAATAAAAAACCCACCGAAGTGGGTAATTATATTCTTATATTCGGTCGATCTGTTTTTTTAAAGCTATCGCTGTAAAAACGGCCACAATTGCTCCGAGTGCATTTGCTAAAACATCGGTTACATCTGATGCTCTTGTTACTGTTAAAACACTTTGCAGGATTTCGATTGTTATTCCGAAAAAAACCGAAAATATAAACGAAATAAAGTAAGCTTTATAATCATTCACATCTTTTCCTTTTAGTTCTTTTTTAAAAAACACAATCCAGGAAATTGTAAAACCAAAATGAAAACAAAAATGCACTATCTTGTCAATGCTGGGAAAATTAACTACAGGAAGATTACTTGAATCTGTTAAACAAAAATAAGCAATAACTCCTGAGCATAGTATTGCCCAGATTAACAATAATTGTTTAGGCACCGATAAGTTGTTTATAAGCTTCGTCAGACAATAAAGTATCTATTTCTGATGCGTCAGCAATTTTAATTTTAATCATCCATCCATCTCCGTAAGGATCAGAATTTACTGTTTCCGGCGCACTTTCTAATTCTTCATTAAAAGCAATAATTTCCCCTGTTAAAGGTAAAAACAAATCAGAAACTGTTTTTACAGCTTCAACTGTTCCAAAAACCTCATCTTTAGTAAGTGTCTGATCTAAAGTTTCTACTTCAACATACACGATATCTCCTAACTCTTTTTGCGCAAAATGAGTAATTCCTACAGTCGCTACATCGCCTTCGATGCTAACCCATTCGTGATCTTTTGTGTACTTTAAATTTGCTGGTATGCTCATAATAGTATGTTTGAAAATTGATATTTTAATAATTCTGCAACAAATGTAATAATCTTCTAATAATAATGGTTTAGAAACCTAAATTTAATTTCCGAAATTATATCGAAGCGTAAAACCGGATCTGATATTTGTTAACGGGAATGATGTCGAAATAACCGCTTTTGAAAAAGAATGATCGTAATAGAATATTGCCGTTAAGTTTTTACTAAATGAATAATCTGCTGTTAATTTCAACGACCAGATATTCTGCCCCGCCGCAAGCTGATTATTATCGTAATCCAGGTAACGAACTAATGTCGCATTATTTCTTAAAGAAAAATCAGCTTTAATATTAATATCACTTTTAATGATTCCGGTAGGATTGTCAGCTAGTCTTGATGAAAAAATAACATCTTTAAAACGGTATCCAAGACCAATTATATATTCCATTCCTTTTACCTCTGTCAATAAGTTATTATCAAAACTCATCGACAAAGCTCTGTCTTTTTTAATTTCAGAAAGAACGCGCAATGAGCTTTTCAACTCAAAATCCATTCTGATAAGCGGGCTAAACTGCTCAACTAAATTGACATTTGACATGATAATTTCGTTGTAGAAATTTGTATTCACATCCTGCACTTTTGGTGAGCTGTTAAAGTCAAAGTTAGATCTGAACTGATTTATTGTATACGATGCTCTGTAATTATGCTGCAATGAAAAACGCTTAAACTTATCTTTGAAGAATTTGTAACGCATTAATCCATTATACTTAATACTCCAGTTTGGAATTGGGAAACTTCTAAAAATATTCGTTGAAGAACTTGAAGCATCTGCGCCTGTATATGCTGCTAAGAAAGCTGGCAATAAAACAGCCTGATTACTTTTTGTATACCCAATAGGATATCCCTGATTAGCTACATAAACAGCATAGTTTGGATCTGTTTCTGCCGGAATTGGATTATTAGCATCTCCATATCTCGGAATTGCCACTCCTGAACCATAATGTCCTTCTGCCAGACGATTGGCAATTACTAAACGATTATTTCTAAAATCATCAAATGCTGCAGATTCGTATTCATCACTTGTAGAAAATGCTGTTTTTATCATAACAGTCGATATAGAGAACATTCCGTAAGTGTAAGGCGATAATGGTTTGTATTCATTTGTTGACGGATCTACGCTGTATTGTTCTGAAGTATTTTCAGAATACGAACGATCCATTGACAAATCAACTTTTAAATCTGGCAGTAAATCAATATTTGCTGTAACTTTTAATAGTTTATTAGAAACCTGTGTAAAGCTTTGATTGAAATCCTGATATGTTGTTAACCATCCTCTTTTTGCAGCTTCATAACGTACATCGTCCTGACTTCCAAAAATGAATCCTAAACTTGGTTTAGAAGTTCCTAAGAAACCAACACTTGGCGTATAACCCGGTAAAACAGTTCCGCTGTTTTTAGTATAGTTTATCTGAACGTTTTTAATACTTGTCAAAACACCAATTAAACCATCATAAAACGGACTAGAACTTACTACTGGTTTTGCTGTATTTACAATTTTTTCACCTGGTTTTGGCGGCGCTGCCGGTTTCGGTTTTGCTGCTTTTTTTGCTCCGGGCGTTAAACCCAAATATTTATACAGCATATTCATATTAAGGGTTGTGGTAAGTGTGTTTGAATTTGAATTCTGGATTGTATTTCCTAAATCAAAAACATTTCCATTTGGATCTTCGTATTCAGAAAATGCTGTCGAAGAACGCTGCCACATATAATCTGCCGTGTATGAATAACTAGCCTTAACAAAGCTGAAAATTGGAATTTTATTAATTGGAATTTCATAGTTTAAAACCAATTGCTGTGCATGCTGATTAGGAGTTCCCAAATCAAGATAATCATCCCAGATATTAAAATCTTCTTTTGGCGAATTATCATCATTTAAGAAATTTCTAACGATATTATTTGATGTTGCAGAATAATTTAGTTTTAAAGATTTGGTAAGATTAAAACCAAATCCGTATTGATAATTAAATGCAAAATTTCTTCTGTACAACGGATCAAGACCAATTCCCTCAACCTCAACTTCTCTAAACTGCTGACGGTTGCTTTGTCTTAAAATATTAGTATTAAAAGATATATTTGAAGGAAGGTAATTAAAATTGAAATCACTTAGTAGTTTCCAATATTCACTTTTCTTCATAAATTTATTACTCTTAAACGGAACCACCTCTTTTGGCTGGAACGTATAGGCATAATTTACAGCTGTATTTGATTGTTCATCTTCATAGTCTGCAACTTCATAATCATGTCGTTCTACCTGATTGTATGATTGCGAGAAAGTAAAATTCTCTACATCATAAACATGCGGTTTCTGCTCTGGTGCTCTGTCTTTTCTAACACCAATAAAATTGATGCTTTTACGTTTTGTGTAATCTATAGCACGAGTTCTTATATTGTCTTTTTCTGCCTGATCTGTAGTTTCTCTAATTAACTGATCTAATTTAATATCCTGATTAAACGGATCATATTCTGGTGTAATTACTTCTTCGCCAATTGCATAATTAAACGGCAGGTTTATTCCCCATTTTTTAGGAAGTAATTTTCCTAAATTTAAGTTTGTTACAATATTATACTGTTGTACATCTTCACGGTCTCGCTCGTTGGCACCTTGTTCTAATGAACCAAAACCAATTGTACTTTTTCTACCCGTTGCAGAAACAGTTGCAAAATCGGCCATATTGGTATCAATATTTAATATTGCCGCCATACCGCCTTTGTTTTCTAAGTCGGCCAAACGAAGTTCATTAAACCAAACCTCTCCTTTAATATCTTTATGGTCAGCCCTGCTTTTTACACCCACCATTAAATTTCGCACCAAACCAAAGTTAGGATTACCTTTAATACCTAAAGTTAACTTGCTGTCACCGTCACCGCCATCTAAATCCGGATCATTATCTGGATAGTAAATTCCATTGATATCTCTTTTAGAAGAATTAATATCAATATTCATTGCTTTGATTTTCATTCTTGTTAATAAATCAAGAGCTAGATCAATACTGTTGGCATCCATCCAAACTAAATCTGGACTTATCGTACAGCTTCCTCCCGTTTTAGTAACTTTTAACGGAATTTCAACCTGATAGAAGTTTTGCGTAAAGTCATTTCCAAAACGAATGAAACCAATCATTTCGTCATCTTCTAAAGCTATCTCATTTGGCAGAGATTCTGCGTGTAAAAACATTTTCAGTTTTTTGTATTGACGCATATCAACACTTACGTTTTTGAAAACCGCTCTCGAATCCTGATATTGTAATCCCGCACCGCCTACTCTAACTGCTAATGCCTGTTCGTTTTGATTAATAACCGTATTATTGTTATACAACTGCTCTCTTCGTACTCCTGGAGGCATTACATAATTTACAGGACATTTTGTTCCGTTTTCCTGAATATTAACCGCTGCAACATCAAATTCTACTCCGTCATCATCTGGGTTTTGATCGTTTGCATCAAGTGTTCCTGTATATCTTCTCCACTCGCCTCTTACTAAATCTAACGCTCCAAAACGAACAGTCATCTGATCGTTAAATCCAGTCATAAACATACGCATGAAACGAATAGATCTAAAATCTGTAATATTTCCAATTGTATTTTGCGGTTGTGAAACAGGAATTTTAAACTGAATCCATCTTGCATTTGTTGTTCCTCCGTTTGGAAGATCAACATTTGAGACTTCTCTAATATCAGTAACATAATTTTCTCCAACCTGCATTCCCGGTTTTACATCAATGCTGTATTCATAATATGCATTAATGGTACTCATGGTGTTGTCACGGTTAATATCCTCAACATCCGGAAGCGTTGTAGAACCACGATTAGGATCATTAATACTTACTGCTGAGTTTCCTTCGGTTCCATTATAGTTTTTATATCTTTCTAAAACACCGCCATCTGCATTTAGGTAATATGTATAATCATCTGCTGCGGGATCAGATTCTCCTGCATAATTGGTATATACAGAACCTTCTCTTGAACTTGGAAGACCATCTAAACCAACGTCCTGATTTTTTCTGTTATCTGGATTGGTATCAAAAGCATAAATTAACGACTGCGATGCCGGAACATCCCCCCAAAGCGGCTGCGGATTTACCATAACCTGATCTGGACCTAATCCGTTTTCATATTGTTTTCTTCCGTCTTTTAAAACGTCTTCAGAAATCTCACCTAAATTGAAATAAATTTTACCCGCATTTGTTGCCGGAGACTGACCAGTTCCCACATAAGGATCGAGAACCCAAAATTGAATATATTCTACATTTCCCTGCTCAAAGTTAGTAGAGTTTAAAGCACGCATAATCCCTCCAAAATTGGTTGACGGATTACTTGATGAGAAACTTGGATTATTATTATATGGTCCTCTGTCTGATGGATAGTATGTTAAGTCAAGTGTATTAACAACCTGAATTTGTCCTTGTGCAATATCTGTATTTGGATATAATTCTCGACTGTAAACTCTTCTTGTTGTATTTAATGATAAATCATCATTTGAAATCCCTGATGGTTTTGAAGAATAAAATACAGGATCGATTGTATACCATGATAATTTTGCTCTTTTGTAACCATATTCTAAAGTATTAGAATTAGCGTTAAAAGTATTATCGTTTAATGAATTAATAAATGGTGTTGAAGCTAAACTCCACGCATAAGCAGAGCGCATATCAATTGTTGACTGCGAACCTTCGAAATCATCAACATAAATTGTAGCTTCTCCTTCAAACTCACTTGCTTTTGGCGCATCTGGTTTTAAGAAAGCAACTTCTCCTCGAATAGAAAGATTTGAAGGCACATCTGTATCAATGTTTGGAAGTTTGTTTGCTAAACGAGTCAAGAATGGAACTTCTGTTGAATAGTTTCCATTAAATCCAAAAATGGTATTGTTTACAGATTCCTGACCATAACTTGATTTTTGAGTAAATGGTCTTTCTGTCATTTTTAAATAGGTACCGCCAATGACAAAATTATCAGAAATTTTATGTTCAATATTGAATCCCATAAATCTTCTGGTTTGCTGGCCAAAGATGGAATTGTTTTCAAGGGAAACTTCAATAGGTGTATTGGAAGCCTGAAGTGAAGGATCAAGAATTTGCACTCTTCCTAATTGATAATCTACACTGTAATCTATTCCCTCTACCAAAACACGTCCTGCGGCTGTAACCACTACTGAACCTTGCGGCACGTTAAAAGCTCCAATTGGAATACCGTTGCTTCCAGATGACTTGTATTTTCCTCTAAGTAAGAATTTGTTTTTATCACTATCCTGCAAAGCTCCAGCCTGTGTATTTCGATACATATTTCTAAATACATATTTCTGCTGATTCGCATTATACGTTGTAGGATCGTTGTAATTTTCTCCTCCACTTGTCTGCAGTTTATTGAAAATCAATTCTCCAAAAGGTTCTTTTGTTGTAAAAATGACACGCCCGTTTTGTACATCGACAGTTACTCCCGGAATGTAATCGAAGAAACCATCTCCGCCGGCTTGCGGATCGTTATTGTAATTTAAACGGTCTAAGTTGAAAACATTCAATAAAGGTGTATCTGCAACCTTCATATCTGCCGTTGGATTTGAAGGAAATGTCGATCCCTGAACTGGTGTAATATAGTTTATTGGCGACGGATCTGTATAAAGAATGTTTAATCTAAAATCATCCTGTTTAATTTGATATGCCTGAGGAATTTGATAAACGTTTTTCATCATCAGGTTCCAAACCGGATTTTTAACGTTTGTCAGATTACTTTTCAACATTTTTAAAACTAAACTCTGCGTAATAATCGCCTGATTTGTGTTGTTACTTCCTGTAACTACAGTTGCATCGACACCATCACTTCCAAATTCTCCAACCTGATATACTTTTCCTCCTACAGTATATTCAAAAGCTACAGCCAGAATTTCGTCATTTGCCAAACGCTGTTGCAAAGAAATATAACCCAGCTGTGGGTTGAAAGTATATTCGTTTGTTGTTAATTTTCTGGCATTTTCCAATACAGAGTAATCTGTGGCTTCGCTTACGTTTGTATTATTGAAACCTGATTTTGCTGTTACGATTTCTCGAATATTAGAGTTCAGAAAAGATCCTGCCTGACCAATTGTAGCCGGATCGTATTTATTATTGGTATTACTAGTTGGACTGTCAATTGGATTATTGAAGAATCCCGCTGTAGAACTTATTACAACAACTTCATTGTCTGGAACTCCAGTAACCTGAGCTTCTCCTAAATCCTGAAGTGCTATAATGTTTCTTAAATTGTTTCCTCCTCCGGTTGTTGTTACACGATTTTGTTTGTTGGTTACCCAAATCTCTAATCTTGTAATTTGAACACGACTGTCAATAAATGGATAATTTTTTAATGAAGCATCGTACTTGTTTCTAAAATACTGTGAAAGAAAGAAGTGACGATCATTATCGTAATCGAGAGCGAACAAATCAAAGTTTTGAACTGTTCCTCCGTTTTCTGCTACTACGCTTTTTGTCTGTGATTTTTGTTCAGAGAAAACACCTGTAACGGTTGTTCTTCCAAACTGTAATTGTGTTTTTACCCCAAATAAACTCTGTGCGCCTCGAATAAGCGTACTGTTAAGAGGCATACTTACGTTACCAACTTCTACTTTTTGAATGATATCATCTTCTGACGGAGTATAGGCAAGTTTAAACAGGTTTTGAAAGGCAAAAGTTGATTGTGTATCATAATTTGCATTTACTTCCAGTCTTGTTCCTATTTTCCCCATTAAACTCATACTGATTCGCTGGTCAAAATCAAAAGTAAGACTCGATCTGTTTCGGGGTGAAAATGCCGGGTTATCTTGTTTGGTGTATCGAACACCCAAGTCCATTTCGACAGAACCTGTAGGTTTTACATCGATGGTATTACTTCCAAATACGCTTTCAAAAAGACTTGAATTAATGTAATATCTTGGCAGTAAATCTTTTTTCGCTGCTTCGGCTCCGGTTTTTTTACCGTCAATAGCATCCATTTTTTTTCTGAAATAATCCCTTCTTGATTCTTTCAAAAGTAAATCTTCGTATTCCTGCGGCGTTAAAACTAAAGGATAATCTATAGAAAAACCATCTACAGATTTGGTGTAAATGTAGCGGTCTGTAACCGGATCGTATTTGTAAGCGGAAAGTATGCTTGGTGGATTTTCTAACTCCATTTTCCCTACAGAAAACTGAGTTTTTGTTGTATCTTGAACCGCCGGTTTTACCTGTGACCGCAAAACGTTACCACAAAATAAAACCAGTAAAAAAATACAAATTTTACGCATACAAATTGGTTATATAAGTTGGTTTTATAAGCTTTTTAAAGCCTTTTTGATGATGGTTTCTACAGTAGCTTCGGGATCTTCTTTTACGATTTTCTCCACTACTTTTTCAGAAGTTTTGCGAACGAATCCTAAAACTTCCAAAGCAGATAACGCTTCATCTCGATTTGTATTGTTTTGGACAACAGAAACTTCGTCCAAATCGTACAACTTTAACACTTTTTCCTTTAAATCAAGTATTACTCTCTGTGCAGTTTTGTTTCCAATTCCTTTTATAGACTGAATTACGCCTACATCTCCTGAGGCAATCGCATTGATAATTTGTTTTGGTTCTATTGAAGAAAGCATCGTTCTGGCAATACCAGCTCCGATTCCTGAGACCGAAATAAGCATTCTAAATATCTCACGCTCAGATTTTTCGACAAAACCGTATAAAGTATGCGCATCTTCTTTAATTTGAAGATGCGTATACAATTTTATAAAATCAGCATTAGGAATTAATGAAAAAGTATGTAATGAAATATTTACATGGTATCCTACTCCGCCGCAATCAATTACAACTTCTGTGGGATTCTTTTCAACTAATTTTCCCTGCAAATGTGCTATCATAATATAATTTAGTAAGATTTCAAATATAGTAAAAATGCAATAAAAATAGGACAATATTATTTTGTCCTATTTTTTACTGGATTATTTTGCTAATTTGTTCTTTTTATTTTCTTTTTCCTGAGCGTCAATAACCGCGATTGCTGCCATATTAACCATTTCTTCAACGCTTGCTCCTAATTGTACAATGTGAACTGGTTTATCCATTCCCATCATAATTGGCCCTATAGAAGCAGATTTATTTAATTCTTTCATCAGCTTATACGTAATGTTAGCCGACTCTAAGTTAGGGAATATCAATGTGTTTACTTTTTTACCTGCCAATTTAGAGAATGGAAATTTTTCCTGAAGCATTTCAGAATTTAAAGCAAAGTCAGCCTGAATCTCACCATCTACGACCATATCCGGGTGATTTTTGTGTAAATAGGCAACAGCATCTCTCACTTTTGAAGCATTTTGATGAGATGATGAACCAAAGTTTGAGTAAGAAACCATTGCAATTACAGGCTCAATTCCGAACATTTTTGCCGTTTTTGCTGTCATAAGTGCAATATTTACTAAATCTTCGGATGAAGGGTTAATATTGATTGCTGTATCTGACAAGAACATTGGTCCGCGTGATGTAAGCATCATATTAGCAGTTGCTATAAGTGAAGCTCCATGTGCTTTATCAATTAACTGAAGCATTGGTTTTACAACACTTGGGTAACTTCTAGAATAACCCGTAACAAGAGCATCTGCTTCTCCTTCGTTTACCATCATGGCAGCGAAATAATTTCTTTCGCGCATAAACTTCTCAGCATCAAGTTTAGAAACGCCTCTGCGCCCTCTTGACTGCCAGAAAGATTCTGCAAATCGGTTACGTCTTGCTTCTTCACCATCCGTTTTTGGATCAATGATTTCAAGCTCGGCATCAAAGCCTAGTTCAGCTTTTAACTCTAAAATAGTTTCTCTGCTTCCTAATAAAACTGGAATACCAATTCCGTCTTCGTGCACAATTTGTGCTGCTTTTAATACATTTAATTGATCTGCTTCTGCAAAAACAACTTTTTTAGGATCTAATTTGGCACGGTTTGTAATTAAACGTACCATTTTATTATCGTTACCCATACGCTCACGAAGTTTATCTTCATAAGCTGCCCAGTCTGTAATAGGATTTTTTGCTACTCCAGATTCCATTGCTGCTTTTGCAACTGCCGGCGCTACAACGGTAATCAAACGCGGATCGAATGGTTTTGGAATGATATATTCTTGTCCAAAACCTAATTTTGTCGCTCCGTAAGCTACGTTAACCTGCTCTGGAACCGGTTCTTTTGCTAAAATAGCCAATGCTTTTACAGCAGCCATTTTCATAGCTTCGTTAATTTTTGTAGCACGTACGTCTAATGCTCCTCTAAAAATATAAGGGAAACCTAAAACGTTATTTACCTGATTAGGAAAATCTGAACGGCCTGTAGCCATAATAACGTCTTTGCGGGTTTCTACCGCTAAATTATAATCGATTTCCGGATTTGGATTTGCCATTGCAAAAACAATCGGATTTTTTGCCATTGATAATAACATCTCAGGCGATAAAATATTTCCAGAAGACAAACCAATGAAAACGTCTGAACCTTTTACAGCTTCAGCCAATTCAATTTTAGCCCCATCTATAGCATATTTTAATTGTAAATCTGAAAGTGTAGGATTGTCTTTTGTTAAAAGCCCTTTACTGTTGTACATTAAGATATTTTCTACTTTTACACCTAATGATACATATAAGTCTGTACAGGCAATTGCTGCAGATCCCGCACCAGAAACTACCATTTTTACATCTTCGGCTTTTTTTCCTGCTAATTCAAGTGCATTGATTAGGGCTGCCGATGAAATAATTGCTGTTCCGTGCTGGTCGTCGTGCATTACCGGAATATCTAATTCTTCGATAAGTCTTCTTTCGATTTCAAAAGATTCCGGAGCTTTGATATCTTCAAGGTTAATACCTCCAAAAGTTGGAGCAATATTTTTAACCGTTTGAATAAATTCTTCTACGTTTTTTGTATCAACTTCAATATCAAAAACGTCAATATCAGAGAATATTTTAAATAATAAACCTTTTCCTTCCATTACAGGTTTTCCTGCTTCCGGCCCAATGTCTCCCAGTCCTAAAACTGCTGTACCGTTTGAAATTACAGCTACTAAATTTCCTTTTGCTGTATATTTATAAACATCTTCAACGTTTTCTGCAATTGCTAAACATGGCTCTGCAACTCCTGGCGAATATGCCAGCGATAAGTCTCTCTGGGTTGCGTATTTTTTTGTTGGAACTACCTGAATTTTTCCTGGAGTTGGCTCAGCGTGGTACTGTAATGCCTCTCTTTTTTTACTCTCTTTGTTCATTATTTTAGCTTTTATTCTAGCTTACAAAGATATAAGTCTTAGTTTAAAATGGTGAGCTTTTACTGCTTTCTTTTGTTAAAATATCAAAATAGAATAATCAAAAAAAAATAGTCCGCAGCGAGGGGACTATTTTTAAAAGTATTTTTATAGAAGTGTTTATTGTGAGATGTAAGAGTTTAAGTGATGAATTGTATCTTTTTGAATTTCTATAATAGCCTTAACGACATCGCTTATAGAGATAATTCCAACAACAATTCCGTTTTCTAAAACAGGTAAGTGTCTTATTCTTTTTGAACTCATGAGTTCCATGCAGTCGTCGATATTATTTGAAAGCTGTACCGAAAAAACGTTGCTTTCCATAATTTCCTGCACCAATGTTTCTTTGGATGATTTGTCTTTTAAAACAATTTTTCGGGCGTAATCTCTTTCAGATAAAATTCCTTTTAAGTCGGTTCCGTCAATAACAAGAATGGCTCCAATGTTCTTTTCGCCCATAACTTTTAAGGCTTCATAAACAGTTGTTATTGAACGTACTGAAAAAACATTTCTCCCTTTTGCTTTTAGTATTTGGTCTACTGTCATAATCTCAAAAATTTTAGTTTTATAAAGTTATGATAAAAACAGACACAATTTGCAGTGAAAATGATTTTTTAAAATCATAACATATTCATTTTAAACAAAATACACCAAAATTCAAGTTTTAAAAATTATACATTAAAGAAAGAAATCATTTAGGGTTGTTTTTTGAAGAAATATGGATTTTTTAACGTTTTGATTTGCAACATAAACAAATTCAATATTTTATACATAAATTATTGAATTGTCCCTACAGGACAAAATGCGTGTGGATATTTTGCTACCGACCAGTAACTCCTAACTGAGTTGTTTTTGAATTGCTAAAGGAAACTCCGCTAGGAGTTACAGGTTGGTAGCACAGTCGGTAGAAAAACATATACAACCCTGCCTCAAAAATATCCCGTAGGGATTTAATTGTAAAATAGTCTATTAATTTATTTGGGGTTTTCTGAAAATATCTTACTTATTAATACACTAGATTCTATTTTCAATGAATCTGCTATTGAAAAAAGCAGGCTGATAGTAATATTTTGCTGTCCTTTTTCAATACGCTGAATAGTTCTTGCATCAACATTACATAATGTTGACAATTGTTCTTGTGTGATCTTTTCTTTTACTCGAAGTTCCTTTATCAGTAGACCTAATTTAATAATCTCTGACTCGTATTTATTATTTTCCACAATCAAATCTATTAAACTGTGGAAAAATTAAGCACGACATATATGTCGTGTTATTAAATATAGTCTTATATTTACAAAAAAAATATCATGCAAACCAATGAAATTAAAAATTTAGAATACCTTAAAAAGTTAACAGCAATATACTTTCGAACGCTAAAACCAGCGAATGATGAAACAGGAAATAATATAGCTAAAATTAAGTTTGTCAATTATTATGAATTAGGATGTGTAATAACCAATATGCTAAAAATGTGCATTTTGGCACTTGATCATGATGCACACAAAATTTCAATGACAAATCGAAATCAAATTAATGTATCTTTAATTTTGGAAACCGTTTTAGAAATGTTTCCTTTGGATGAATTTGAGTTTTTGAGTGAAATCAGCGATTTGGTTATTGAAGATTCTAAAAATGTTAATGCATAAAACTATAATGTTACGTTGCTAGGCTTAAAAATATATTGTGTCTACAGGACAAAATGCTTGTGGAAATTTTCTTTCTACCGACCTGAAACTCCTAACGGAGTTCTTTTTAATTTCAAATGTTTTCTATAAATATTTTACCCCGCTGGTGCTTTTGTTTATAAATATTAGGAATGATCGGATTTTTAAAATCATCTGATTGTTTAATATAAACTGAATCCTGATGCTCCGGAGGAGTAAAATGTTTATAGATTAAAACATAGATCCCTGTAATAAAGCTCCTGCGGAGCGAAACATATCTCACCCTGCTGGGATTCATGTCACAATTGAGCCATTACAAACTTTATTTGCCTAGCTGAGGCTGATCGCAATTGTCTAATTGTTTTTTATAAATATTATATCTCTATAAATTTGTAGGAAATTAAAAAAGGCTGTTTGAAAATAATTTCAAACAGCCTTTTGTTATTTATATAATTACAAACTCACGATTATAAACTCGCTTCGTCTGTTTTGTTGATGTTCTTGTTCTGTACATTTTACACCATCGGCACATTTATTTACTAATTGTGTTTCTCCAAATCCTTTTGCTGTTAAGCGGTTTTCGTTGATTCCTTTACTTACAAGCCAGTTTTTAGTTGATTGCGCACGTTTGTCAGATAAAATCTGATTGCTTTCTGTTGACGAACGGCTGTCGGTATGTGAACGTATATCTACATTAATGGTTGGATATTGGTTTAACATATCAACCATTTTTTGCAATTGTGGTTCTGATGTTTTTTTGATTGTAGCTTTTCCAAGATCAAAAAAGTTCATTGGGATTTTCAATAGTTTCCCTAAATCAGTTCCAACTGCAATTGTTACTTTAACCGGTTTAATCGAATTATTTGTTTTTATTACAACCGGAATTGCTGTAATTGGTTTTGGTTTCTTTTCTAAAGCAATTGGCAGAGAAACTGATCCTGTTGCTTTTTTAAGAGTTGTAGTAACTTCTTTAAACAAATAATCTTCTTTTGATGTTTTGATGTAATATTTTTTACCGCATTTTACATTCGAAAAAATATAATTTCCATTAGCATCAGATTTTGCTTCGACTGCTGATTTTCCCATTTCATCAAATAAAATCAAGGCAACATTAGAAAGCGGTTCGTTTGTTTCCTGATCTGTAATCGTTCCAGAAATCTGTTGTTCGCAAATTAATCTTCGGTTTTCTGTAAATCGGTACACATCGTCAAGTCCGTGGCCGTTTGTTCTGTTTGAAGAGAAAAAACCATTTCTGTTTTTGCTGTTAATGATAAAAGCAAAATCGTCTTGTTTGCTGTTTATAGGTTCTCCAACGTTTTGAACTTCATCAAAAGTTCCTTCTTTTGTTATTTTAGAAACATAAATGTCAAGTCCGCCAAGACCCGGACGTCCGTCGCTGGCAAAATATAGTTCGTTTTCATCTGAGATAAAAGGAAAAGTTTCTCTTCCTTCCGTATTAATTTCAGGACCTAAATTTTCAGGTTTCCCATAAGTTCCGTTTGATTCGATACTCACTTTAAATATGTCCGAAAGTCCTAGTGTTCCAGGCATATCTGATGCAAAATATAATGTTTTTTCGTCAACGCTTAATGCCGGATGCGCCACGCTGTATTCGTCGCTGTTAAACGGAAGTTCCTGTACTTCTTTCCATTCGTCGCCAATTAAAACGGCTTTGTAAATTTTTAAAAATGTAACTTTATTTTCATTTTGTCTTCTTTTGCCGTTTACAGAATTGTTTCTTGTAAAGTACATCGTTTTTCCGTCTTTTGTAAAAACAGGCGTAGACTGATTGAAATTTACTTTTAGGTTGTTTTTATGAAACAACATTGGTTTTCCTATACTTCCGTCTGGATTTAAATCGACTGCATATAAAGTTGAAATGGCTTTATTTGTCCATTTAAAATTTTTCTTTACTATAGAACCCGTGTCTCTTGCTGATGTAAATATTAATTGATTTCCTAAAATAGTGCTTCCGTAATCTGAGTCTTTTGAATTGATTCCGGCATCGGCAATATCAAATCGGCCTGAATTTGATTTAATGTCTTCCAGATAATTTCTATTTTTTAAGAATAAAACGGCTCTTTTATCTAAAGGTGCTTTCTTGCTGAATTTTTCTAAAATCTCGTCGGCTTTTGTGTAGTTTCCTTCTGATTTTAAACATTGTGCATATTTATACAAATATTCTGCTTCCTGATTTTCATTTAGAATAAATAATTCCTGATAATATTTTAAGGCTTCTTTTAATTCGCCTATGTTGTAATAGGAATTAGCAAGTCTTTGAAAAACTTTTTCGTCTCTGAATCCTTTTTCAACTAACTTTTCATACGCTTTTATAGCATCCGCGTAAGCGTAACTATCGTATTTTTTATCTGCATTTTTTATACTGGCTGTTTGGGCATTTGCCATGAAAAAGCAAAAGAACAAAAAGTGAAAAAGTAATTTTTTAATCTTCATAATTTATCAATTAAAAGAATCTTGGTGAAGTTAGTTTGCTGTAATTGTTGAAGAAATCAAAACGAAGGAAAATTTCGTGTGATCCTGAATTGTATCTTCTTAACTGAGTAGTTTCGTGATCGTAACCGTACCCAATGTACATTCCTTTTGTTACCTGAAATCCCGCCATGGCACTTACTGAAGCGCTCCAGCGATAAGCAAGTCCTAAAACGAATTTGTCGTTGAACATAAAGTTCCCCGAAACGTCTACCTGCAAAGGTGCTCCTTCTACCATTTTTGTTAATAAAGCCGGTTTGAATTTTATGTATTCTAAACGATCCAGATTGAATACATAACCTGCCATGAAATAGTAGTTTATTTTTTCTTTAAAAATAGCTGTGTCATTATCGTCGTAACGGTTGGTTTCGATAAAATTAGGAACAGAAAGTCCTACGTATGCTTTATCTGAATGCCAATAAATACCAGCTCCAATGTTTGGTGTAAATTTGTTTTTGATGTCCTGAAAAAGTTCGTCGTTTTGATCTTCATAACTAAGTTTACTAGCATCCAGATTAAAAAGATTTGCGGTGGCTTTAATACCAAAAGACAGTTTAAATGACTCTGAAGTTGGCACGCTGTAAGACAAATCAGCCGATAAAGTGTTTTCATTAGTTGGTCCGATTTTATCGTTTACCAATGAAACTCCTAATCCCAGATTGCTGTTGTTTAAAGGTGTGTTTAAAGAAAATGTGCTGGTTTCCGGAGCTCCGTCAAGACCAATCCATTGGGTACGATATAATCCAAAAACACTCATTACGCCGCGCGAACCTGCATAAGCCGGGTTGATTTCGATTGTATTGTACATATATTGTGTAAACTGAGCATCTTGCTGCGCTGAACACACAATGGTAAAAAACATAAAAATTAAACCTAATTTTTTCATCTTAAAGATTTTAAAAAAACGGCTCAGCTGTAGAGCCGTTTGTATTTTTTATTTATTAATGTATAAATAGCCTGATTTTTCGTGCGGGTTTGAGTCGCTGTCTTTGTACTTCAGGATGTAGAAATAGGTTCCTACAGGAAGTCCTTCAGATTGTTTCATGGTTGTACGTCCGTATGAATATCCTTTGAATACTCGGTCTTCATTATTATATCCTGCTACATCAAAAACCAATACTCCCCAACGGTTGTAAATTTCTACTGTATTATCTGGATAACATTCTAATCCCTGAATATAGAAGCGTTCATTTTTCTGATCTCCGTTTGGAGAAAAAGCATTAAGAACTTTAATCATACATCCGTTTAATGGCAGAACTGTTGGTTTATCATCAGTATTGCTGGAATCGTCTGACTTGTCTTCTACGGTAACACCTCTTTCACTTTTTCCTGTCGCTGTTGCCTGATTTGTTACGCTTCCTGCATTAATATCGCTTTGTTTTATCGTGTAAACTCCGGTAAAGTTATTTTCATCAACTTCATTCACATCTAAATTTATTGGCTGTCCTGTCATTACAATTCCCGGCAATAAATCTGAAACGGTAACATTTTTTAAAGCAACGTTTCCTGTATTTGTAATTTTAAACTTGTACGTAATGGTTTCTCCTGCATTTGCAACGTTATTGTTGTTCTCATCGTTGAATACGGCAGTTTTTACAACTGCTATTGCCGGAACTTCTACAAATACATTTAATGTTGCTGTGCTGCAGTTATTAGGATTTGCTTTTTCGCAAACCTGATATACTATCGTATACGTTTTTCCTGGTGTGTTTGGTTTTACGTTTACAGTTCCATCGGCATTAAATTCAAAATTTGAATCTCCAGACAGGTTTTTAATTACAACATCGACCGGATTAATTGGCAGTCCGTTTAATAAATCGTTGTCTAAAACATTTACAAATTCAAGAGAACCGTTTATTCCGTCAACAGCTACAAGAGCATCATCTGTTAAAACAAGTGTCTGCTGTGGTTCTACAGGCGTTACTGTATTCTGAACGATCACAGTTACAACTGCCTGAGCACAATTTGACGAATTTAAACTGCATATTTGATATGTAAGTTGATAACTTCCTGATGGCGTTCCAGCTTTTACACTTACAGATCCGTCAGCATTTAGAACTAAATTTGCATTTGGCAGAATCGTACTTAAACTTACATCTGATGGATTAAGCGGTAATCCGTTTAATTTGTCATTATCAAAAATATTAGTTCCTGTATTGTTTCCTTTGCTTGTATCTACCGGACCTGCTGTATCATTGTTTGCAATAATTATAAATGTTGGTCTTGCGTTACATTGTGCTGTTGGCTGCGGATAATTTACAGAAACACTTGCTGTAGGATTTACAGAGAATTCCATAGTAACCCCTGTTCTTGTATTTTCAAATCCGTCTGCACCTTCTGTCCATTGTCCGTTTGCAAATAACCATCCCGGCCAGTCTACTCCGTTATCATTGCTGTCAACAACAGCTCCCGGCCATAAAACAGTACCACTTAAAGGCATATTTGTTTGAGTTGCCACAACATTATTTGCGCTGTCAATCCATTTAATCGTAACCAGATTCGTTGGCGTGAAATTATCAGCTTTCACAGTATAAGATACATACGGAACATTGTTAGAACAAAAACTATCTGCTGTAACAGTTATAGTTGGTTCGTCTACAGTAACTGTAACTACAGCTGAAGTGCAATTTGTATCATTTAATACTTCACAAATTTTATAAGTCAGTTCATAAGTTCCTCTTGGAGCATTTGGTGCTAAAGTAACTGTACCGTCAGGGTTTAATGTTAAGAAACCTTTTGGATCTGCAATTTCTATTGATAGTTTTACATCATTAGATTTAACTGGTGATCCGTTGTAAGTATCATTATCAAAAACATTTACAATAGTCTGAGGTTGATTTATTCCTACCACTGATAGATTTTCATCTGGGTTTGCAATTAAAGTTCCTGCAGTAACTTCAACGGTACTTTTTGCCGTATCACAGTTTCCTGTATTGGTTACTTCACAAATTCTGTACTCGATTTCGTAAGTTCCTTTTGGTGTATTGGCAGGAATTGTTACTCTTCCGTCAGCTTCTAATACAAACCCCGCAGGAAGGTTTACTTTAGATAAAATAACTTCTCCTGAATTTTCTCCAATTACAGCCTGAGCTCCGTTTAATTTGTCATTTAAAATTACCGAAACTGTTGTTGTACCGCCAATACTTCCATTTACTGAGCCTAGATTCTCTGCAACAGCAACGATTGCCGGCGCTGTTACCGTTACCTGTACTTTGTTTGTGCTGCAGTTTCCAGTATTTAAAACCTCACAGATTTCGTAGGTAACTTCATAAGTTCCTGCCGGTGCGTTTGGTTTTAAAACTGCATTTCCGTCAGCGCCGATTGTTAAATATCCTTTTGGATCTGTACCTGCTGTCAGTTTTACATCTGATGGGTTTAGTTTTGATCCGTTATATGTATCATTATCAAAAATATTGATAAGGGTTTGAGATGAACTTCCGCCTGTAACTGAACCTGCGTTATCTAAGTTTGCCACTAAAACGCCTGCTGTTACCACAACGGTTGATGTTGCTGTTGAACAGTTTCCTGCATTATTGTTATCGCAGATTTCATAAGTTACATCGTAGTTTCCTTCTTTTACGCCTTTGGCTACGGTGATAGTTCCGTCGGCATTAATGGTTAATCCTGCTGGAGCTGTTCCTGTTAACGTTACTTCTCCGGGATTTGATCCGATTACTGCCTGAACTCCGTTTAATTTATCCGAAGCAATTAATGAAGTGGTTGTGCCACCCACTGAGCCGTTGATTGGACCTAAGTTTTCTTTTACAGCAACGATTGCCGGTGCTGTTACCGTTACCTGTACTTTGTTTGTGCTGCAGTTTGTGTTATTTAAAACCTCACAGATTTCGTAGGTAACTTCATAAGTTCCTGCCGGAGCGTTTGGTTTTAAAACTGCATTTCCGTCTGCGCCGATTGTTAAATATCCTTTTGGATCTGTACCTGCTGTCAGTTTTACATCTGATGGGTTTAGTTTTGATCCGTTATATGTATCATTATCAAAAATATTGATCAATGTCTGAGATGAACTTCCGCCTATAACTGATCCTGCGTTATCAAGGTTTGCCACTAAAACGCCTGCTGTCACCACAACTGTTGATGTTGCTGTTGAACAGTTTCCAATATTGTTGTTATCACAGATTTCATAAGTTACATCGTAGTTTCCTTCTTTTACGCCTTTGGCTACTGTAATAGTTCCGTCTGCATTGATCATTAATCCTGCTGGAGCTGTTCCTGTTAACGTTACTTCTCCCGGATTTGATCCGATAACTGCCTGAACTCCGTTTAATTTATCTGAAGCAATTAATGAAGTGGTTGTGCCACTCACTGAGCCGTTGATTGGGCCTAAAGTTTCTTTTACGGCTAGAATTGCTGGAGCTGTAACCGTAACCTGTACTTTGTTTGTACTGCAGTTTCCAGTATTTAAAAGCTCACAGATTTCGTAGGTAACTTCATAAGTTCCTGCCGGTGCGTTTGGTTTTAAAACTGCATCTCCGTCAGCGCCGATTGTTAAGTATCCTTTTGGATCTGTGCCTGCTGTCAGTTTTACATCTGATGGGTTTAGTTTTGATCCGTTGTAGGTATCATTATCAAAAATATTGATCAATGTCTGAGATGAACTTCCGCCTGTAACAGATCCTGCATCGTCTAAGTTTGCTACTAAAACGCCTGCTGTCACCACAACGGTTGATGTTGCTGTTGAACAGTTTCCAATATTGTTGTTATCACAGATTTCATAAGTTACATCGTAGTTTCCTTCTTTTACGCCTTTTGCTACTGTAATAGTTCCGTCAGCATTAATGGTTAATCCTGCTGGAGCGGTTCCTGTCAACGTTACTTCTCCCGGATTTGATCCGATAACCGCCTGAACTCCGTTTAATTTATCCGAAGCAATTAATGAAGTCGTGTTGCCTCCAACTGAG